>Ga0302279_10001020_pt1 | contig 40803 bp, 35 predicted proteins | sample III_Bog_N3_3_FD_194541 | JGI IMG/M metagenome (GOLD analysis project Ga0302279, IMG submission 194541) | Peat permafrost microbial communities from Stordalen Mire near Abisko, Sweden - III_Bog_N3_3 | ecosystem: Environmental > Terrestrial > Soil > Wetlands > Peat | place: Sweden: Abisko... | reverse complement strand
TGCTCCTGGCGGGTGATCGATACATGCTGTGGAGGACGGCCGCGACCCATTCCATAAGAATGCCAGGGTTTGCTTTTTATTGATCGTATTTCAGGGATGTTGCACTAGTCGAAGTCCGTCGCCAGCTCCGGTTGCCTCTGGTGGGCGAAGCACCGGCCGATCAGGGCCGGGCTGACCCGGGCGACGGACAGCTCCGGGAGGTCCTGTTCGGCGAAGAACCCGATCTCGCTGGTTTCCACGCTTTCCCTTGGGGCTCCGCCCATGATTTCGCAAAGAAAGAAATGCTTGTAGATGTGGAAGGGATACGGCGGCAACATCCCCTGCTTGTGCCGGTCATAGACCCCCACCAGCTTCAGCGCCCGGGTCCGGTAGCCGGATTCCTCGTAGATTTCCCGCACCACCGCTTCGCTGGGGGTCTCGTTGGGGTCGGCCCAGCCGCCCGGGAGGGTCCAGCGGCCGTGGTCGGAGACCTCCCGGACCATCAGGATCCGCCCATCCCGGATGATCGCCCCGCGCACGTCCACCTTGGGCGTGGCGTAGCCCAGGTCCGAGGCGTCCAGAACCACCACCTCCTCCCGGGACAGGTTGGAGTGCCGCTGCAGCATCCGGCTGGCGACCTCCCGCACCTGCTGGTAGCGCTCGGTATCGAAGGGATCCCGGGAGAAATGCAGTCCCGTCTGACTGATCGCCCTGAGCGATCGAACCCACTCCGGCCAAGGGTCCTGGGTCATCGGCGCCTCCTGGACTCCAGCATAGGCCCAAAGCCCGGGCAGCCTGATCCAGGTCACCGGATCCCCATCGGGATTTTCGTTGATTACCGATATTTAGGCTCGCTTCGTTCGCCGGTCTCCGGGTCAAAAACGTAATACTTTTCATTACCGTAATTGTAGTTATAGGACGACTCTTTCTTGCCATTTGCGTAATAGGTATTGATAACCTTACCGCCGTTGAAACTTTCCTTTCTTTTCCCATTCCGGTAGATGGTCACCTCACAACCGTCCACAACATCCGCACTTTCAACGACTTCAAAGCGCCCATCGACTCGTTCCGTCCGGATGGTTCCGGTCGCGAAGGCGCTGAAACCCGTCAATAGCACCCCTGCCAAGGTTGCCCTTTTCACAATATCCTCCTGAAGTCCCCGGAATGAGGCACACCTTTATGTGCCACCAATCGGAAATCGGTTTCTTCTCCCCGGCCCCAAGGCGCAATTCAGCGGTCCCCTGAATCGGCGCTGGGCGCCTCATCGGGGGACCGCTGGGATTCAGGGCTTGGCTTAACTTAGTCGGCCGTGCAGGCGTAAGCCAGGGTGGAGTCGTTGAAGGTGAAGGTGTAGCTGCCGGCGGCGGGGAGGGTCATGGCGATGTTGGCCGCCCCACCCCCGGAAACCACCGCGGTGCCGGTAAGCCCCGTGGCGGTGCTGGTCCAGGCCTTGCCCGAGGTGTTGCCCCAGTTGTCGTCGGTATCGAACTTGAACAGGAAGGCCCCGGCCGGAAGCCCGGTCAAGGTCACCGACCAGGTGTCCTCGGCGGTCAGGGTCATCTTGGCCGCGCCGGTCAAGGTGGCCCAGGCGTTCCAGTTGCCGTTCATGAACATGGCGGCGTAGGGCGAGGTGGGGCCGGCGCCGCCGGCTTTGGGGGTGGCGCTGATGGCCGCCGGGCCGGAATGGAACAGGGCATTGCCGGCGGTGACCCGGTAGAAGTACGGGGTTCCGGTGGCGAGCCCGGAATCGGTATAGCCTGCGGCCCCATCGGTGGCGCTGCCGATGAGGGTATAGGCGGCCTTGCCATCGGGCGAGCGGTACACGTGGTAGATCGTGCCGCCGGTGTCGCCCCAGGTCAGGGTCACGGAGGTGGCGGTGGTGGCGGCCGCGAGGTTGGCGGGCACGCCCGGGAACCAGACCGGCGGCATCACCGCGTAGGCCAGGGTGCTGTCGTTGAAGGTGAAGACATAGGTGCCGGCGGTGGCGGCGGTGATGCTGCAGTTGCCGCCGGTGAGGGAAGCCAGGCCGTCGCCGAGCCCATCGTCACCCCAGGCCGGGGCGGGGGCGGTCCAGGTGCCGGTGTAGAACTTGAACCCCTGGCTGCCGCCCGCGGCCAGCTGGACCGAGGCCTGCCAGGTGTGGGGCGCCACCAGCTTCATGGGGCTGCCATTGCTCCAGCCGTTCATGTCGCCGGTCAGGTAGAGGGCGGGAACGTTGCCGGTGAAGCCATTGTTGGCGGCTTCCACGAACACCGCCGTGGTCCGGGCCGGCACCGTGAAGGCGCCGGTGGCCGGGCTGAAGACCGCGGCGCGGGCGGTGCTGTCGGAGCCGAGGGCCTGGGCGGGGTGCAGCGCCACGCTGCGCCCGGCATACCAGGGGTAGGTCACGGTCTGGGCGGTCTTGGTGGCGTTGAACACGATCAAGGCGCTGGCGAAGGCGTTGTCGCCCACGGAGCTGCTGCCATCCCCCACCTGCATGACCACGACGCCGGGGATCTGGCCGAGGCCCTGGTCGGGGAAGCGGACCTGGGCGATGATGCTGGCCGCGTCCGGCAGGTGGAACAGGCTGGAACTCTTGCGCACCGCCAGGAAATCCTGGAAGGCTTGGCTGGCACCGAGGATCTCGCTTCCGGTCACGGCGGCGTTGGCATTGGTCAGCACCCCCTGCTCCTGGACCAGGTTGGCGGCGTTGTTGCCGGTGTTCTGGGGCGGAATGCCCACCGCCCAGTTGTTGCCCGAGGCATCCCAGTAGATCCGATTGAAGTAATCACCGGAGTTGTAGCTGTTGCCATCCATGGACTTGGACCGGAGCAGATCGTCCCCGGCCTGGATGAAGGCGACCCCATGGGCCAGCAGGACCGTGGACAGGTCCACCACCTGGGCCCGGGCCCGGTCGGCGCCGGAGGTGGCGGCCGGTTGTTTGTATTGGCTGATGTCCCAGATGGTCTCGTTGTCGTGGCAGGAGATGTAGGCCACGTTCTCCGCCGGCGCAGCGGTATAGCCGGCATTCTGGCCGCCGTACTGCAGGGCCGCCCCGGTGGTGGCCCCGTTCAGGGGGAACGCCGCCAGGTTGCCGGCCAGGCTCACTTCCAGGAAGTCCTGGTTGGCCAGGGCGGTGACGGTCTGGGCGGCCACCGTGTTGGAACCGGTGGGGTCATAGCCCAGGCCGCTGGCGAAGCCCTGGTTGGCCACCACCGCCGCGCCGCTGTCGAACGGGCCGCCGCCACGGATGCTGTCGCGCATCCGGTCGTTGAAGGTGCCGATGCCGGTGCCGGCCATGTTGGCCTGGGTGGCCGAGACGAAGGGGACCGTGGTTTCCCAGCCTTCGCCGTAGAAGTAGGTGTGGCCCCGGCCGTCCGCGGCGGTCACCGCGGTCACCGCCGCCAGGGCCGACTGCATCGCCGCCTTGGGCAGGAGGCCCATTTCGTCGAACCGGAAGCCGTCCACTTTGTACTGGTCAGCCCACCGGACCAGGGTGTCGGTGGTGAGTTTCGCCATCATGGCGTTCTCGTTGGCGATATCGCTGCAGCAGGACTGGTTGGCGACGTTGCCCTGGCCGTCCAGCCGGTAGTAGTAGCCCGGGACGACCCGGTCCAGGACCGAAAGCGGCGCCTGGCCGGCGAAGGCCGTGTGGTTGTAGACCACGTCCATGATCACCCGCAATCCCAGGTTGTGCAGGGCCTGGACCATCTGGCGGAATTCCATCACCCGGGCGCCACCTGAGGCCGCCGAGCTTGAATAGGCCCCTTCGGGCGCGCCGTAGACCACCGGATCGTAGCCCCAGTTGAACAGGTCCTGGTCCTGGGGCGCCACGCCGGTGGCGGCATTGCCGGTGGTGAGGTAGGCCTGGGCCGCGGCGCCGTCTCCGGTGCTGGTGGGCATCCCGGGGTCGATGTTGACCCCGTTGACCTCGTCCACGCTGGCAGTGGCGAAGGCAGGCAGGATATGGACGTGGGTCAGCCCGGCGTTGGCCAGGGCGGCCAGATGGGTCATGCCCGGGCCGGCTTCGGTGAAGGCGAGGAACTTGCCGGCGTTGCCGGTGCCGCTGTAGGCGGAGAAGTCCCGCACGTGCAGTTCGTAGATCACCGAGCCGGAGGCGCTGGCCGCGGTGGGGATGAGGGCGCCCGGCCAGCCCTGGGGGGCGCTGGCGGCGTCGGCGAGGTTCAGGACCATCCCGTACTGGGCGTTGGCGTTGAGGGAGACCGCGTAGGGATCGATCACTTCGTTGGTGACGATGGCATTGTTGGCGGCCCGGGAGAATACCGTCACGTTGTAGTCATAGTAGGCCGCGTTGGTCCAGCTTGAGTCGGCTGCGGTAGTGCTCCAGACCCCCGAGGCGGGATCCAGGACCATGGGATACGCCGTGGCCGCTCCGTTGGCGGAAGCCCGGAGGTTGAGGGCGACCCCGGTGGCGGTGGGGGCCCAGAGGGCGAAGGTTGGGATGTCGTTGCTGAACGAGACGCCGAGGGTTTTGGCGCCCGCGGCGCCGGCATAGAGCGCGTCCAGCACCGGGGCGATCTGCAGCGAGGTGCCGGTGAGCAGATTGCCGCTGGCGTCGAAGGCGGCCACCACCGCCTGGCCCTTGAGGGCGGCCCTGGCGTCCACCGAGGCGGGCACGGTGAGGCCGGCGCAGTTTGCGTACTGGGGATATTGCGCCTTCAGGGCGGCGGAAAGACCGCTGGTGATGGCCAGCGGGCAGCTGCTGTCGGCGCCGGTCACCCCGGTGGCGTTGGACGAGATGCCGCCCTTGGCCGCCAGGTTGAGGGTATAGGAGGCCGCGGAACTGCCGGGCCAGACCAGAGTGTCCGGAGCCAGCCAGATGGCCTGGGCCCCGAAGGTGGGCATCAGGTTCGCGGGCGGTTCCGTGGTATAGACAGTGGGGTTGCCGGAGAGGATCCAGAGGTTCGAACCGGCCGAAGCCAGGCTGGGGAAGGTCCCCGACAGGTTGGCGGGGGTGTCCTTGGTGCCGCCCCCCGCCGGGTTCACCACCAGGAAGCTGATGGCGGTGGCCGCGCCGGCCATGGGGATATCCACGTACTCGCCCCAGCCGTCCGGGTCCGCCGTGGTGAACGGGAAGTTCGGCGTGGGCCAGGTGGGGCTCGCGCTGGTCGGCCCCGCCCAGGAATAGACCCCCCAGCCCGTGTAGCTGCCGTCCTGGCGATGGTAATGGACCCGCAGGATGTTGGCCGCCACCGCCGTGGCGCTCCCGGCGGTTGCCCCGGCGCCCGATCCGGAGCCCGAACCCGAACCGCAGGCGGTCAGGGCCGCCAGCAACACCACCCCAAGCAGCCCGCTGGCCGCCCAGGAGAACCCGCGTTTCCAGTTCATCGTCTTCCTCCGTGAGGCCTTTCCGTAACCGGTTACAATCCGAATCCTGCCAAATAGGCAACCGCCCTGCAAGATCGATCAAAGATCAGGGCCGTCCGCCTATCTGGCGGCGGCTCCGGCGCCCTGCTTGAGGTACATCCGCTGATAGTACTCGTCCAGCATCCGCTTGACCGCGAAGGCGTCCCGGGTGCCCTGGATGGCGGCCAGCATCATGTCCTGCCACTGGTCCGGATGCTCGTAATAGGTGGGCAGCACCTGGGTGGTCAGCACCTTCTTGAAGGCCTTGAAGTCGTGCTGGTCCAGCTTGGCTTCGTCCTCGTTCTCGTAGCCGTCCCCGAACTGCCAGCCGTTGACCCCGTGGTCGCACGCTTCCGGCCACCAGCCATCCAGGATGGAGAGGTTCAGCACCCCGTTCATGGCCGCCTTCATGCCCGAGGTGCCCGAGGCTTCCTTGGGCCGGCGCGGATTGTTCAGCCAGACGTCCGAGCCCCGGGTCAGCATGGCCCCGATCTCCATGTCGTAGTTCTCCAGGAACACCACGCTGGCGGGGTACTTCCGGGCCATGGCGACGATCTCCTCCACGATCACCTTGCCGTTGTCGTCCAGGGGATGGGATTTCCCGGCGAACACGATCTGCAGCTTGCCGCCCTTGAGCAGCGGCTCGATGAACTTGGGTTCGGTGAAGATGAAGTTGGAGCGCTTGTAGGGCGCGGCCCGGCGGGAGAAGCCCACCAGCATGACCTTGGGATCCAGCTGCACGCCGGTGCGGGCGGCCACGAAGGCGATCAGGTCGCGCTTGTTCTCGGTGTGCCGCTGCCAGAGTTCGGCCTTGGCCCCCTTCCCCGCCAGCTCCAGCATCCGGCCATCCACCCAGGTCGGGCGGTGGATGGCGTTGGTGATGCCGATGATCTCGCCGTGGCCCTTGACTCCGGACCACATCTCGTTGGCCGTGACCCGGTGCAGATCGGCGACGGCGTTGGCGATGCGCGACAGCCGCAGGGCGCCGACGGTCATGTTGAAGGGTTCGCCGCCCAGCTGCCTGAGCTGGGTCCGGGTCAGGCCCAGGTTGGCGCCCAGATACATGAGCCGGTCGATGGGATGGGATTCGTTGCCCTGGACGATGGGGGTATGGGTGGTGAACACCACCTCCTCCCGGGTCCTGGCCCAGGCCTCCTTGAAGCTCATGCCCCGCTGCATCCGCCGGTGCATCAGTTCGAACCCGGCGAACAGGGCGTGACCCTCGTTGAAGTGGTAGACCTCGGGCTTGAGCTTCAGGGCGCGCAGCGCCCGCACCCCGCCGATACCCAGCACCATCTCCTGGGCCACCCGCTCCTCGCCGAACCAGCCGTACAGCTGCCCGGTGAGCCAGCGGGCCTCGCCGTCGTTGCCCTCGAGGTCGGTATCCAGCAGGTACAGGGAATCCACGCCGAACTTGTTCACCCGCCAAACCTTGACCAGCACGTCCCGGCCCTTGATCGGCACCTTCACCGTGATCCCGGTGTCCTCCAGGAAGCTGTGGTCCTGGTTCTTGTAGGCGTCATAGGCCTTCCCGGTGGCCGGGTCGATGTACTGGTCGCCGTAGCCCTGCTTCCAGCGCATGCCGATGGCGACCATGGGGAAGCCATGGTCCTTGACCCCCTTGAGGTAGTCGCCGGCCAGGATGCCCAGGCCCCCGGAGTAGGTTTTGAAACTGCTTTCCAGGGCGTATTCCATGCAGAAATAGGCGACCAGGGGGAGGTTCTTCAAGGCCATCAAGGCTCTCCTTTGCACTTCTTATTTGGTTTCGGGCGCCGCTTCGAGCAGCACGTAGCGCTCGGCCAGCAGGTGGACCTTGCCGCCGCTGACGGCGGCGGTCCGGCCGGTATAGGCGTCCCGGACGGTCGCCCCTTCGGCGAACACGTTCCCCACCGGGATGGCCACGTCGCCAGTGACGTTCATGGCCACCACCACCCGGTCGTGGTTGGCATCATCCACCCGGCTGAAGGTGTACGGCTTCTCCTGCAGCATCTGGTGTTCGCCCCGGGCCAGCGCGGCGTGCCGGGCCCGGAACGTGCCCAGCTTGCGCCAGTGGTCCAGCAGCTTCTGATCGATGCTGGTCCAGTTCATGTCGGACCGGGTGGACTGCTGGGGGTCGGTGTGGGGCTCGTAGCCGTCGGGCCGGGCGGTCTCGTCGCCGTAGAAGATCTGGGCGGCGCCGGGGGCCAGCAGCAGGGCCGCGCCCGCTTCGGTCAGCCGGGCCCGGTCGAACAGTTCGGTGTCGTGGGACGAGAGGTAGTTCAGCATGTGCGGCGGCGAACCGGCCTGGAGCTTGGCGTAGCCGCGGAACAGCTGTTCGGGCTTGGCGAAGTCCTCGTCACGGTGCTGGAACTCGAAGTTGATCATGGCGTCGAAGCCGTGATCCAGCATCTTGCTGCGGGCGGGGCCCACGCCCCAGAACTCCCCCACCATCCAGAACGGCGCATCGTCGATCTTCTTGGCCGGGTTGGCGGTTTTCCATTCGGCCAGGGCTTTGACCGCCTCCACCTTCAGGGCGGCCCAGGCCTCCGGCTCCACGTGCTTGACCGTGTCGCAGCGGAAGCCGTCGACGCCGTACTCCCGCACCCAGTCGGTGAGCCACTTGATGAGGTAGCCGCGGACGGTGGTGTTGGGCAGGTCCACGGCCCGGGTTCCGGGCTTGTGCTTCAGGAAGGCCGGCAGCTTGACGAAGTCCTTGCTCTCGGTGCGGAAGTCGGGGAGGTAGGCCAGCTGCATGGTCAGATCGTCGCGGCCGCCCTCCAGGTAGCCCGGCAGTCCGGCCCGGACCCAGTCCCGGCCCCACCAGCCGCCCCAGTTGTCGCTGTTGTAGTCGATGTAGCTGTGGTAGTCCCTCAATTCCGCCTTCTCCCAGCCCGGCCAGAGCACCTGGACCCCGAACTCGTTGGCCGAGCGCAGGTCCAGGTAGCCCGGGTGGTTCATCACCACGTCGAACAGGATGCGGATGCCCTGGGCGTGGGCGGTGTCCACCAGCTCCCGCAGTTCCTCGGGGGTGCCCATGTTCTGGTCCAGCACGGTGTAGTCCAGGGCATAGTAGCCATGGTAGGCGTAGTGCTTGAAGGCCTTGTCGCCGCCCACCACCCAGCCGTGGATCTGCTCGTACGGCGCCGTGATCCAGATGGCGTTCACCCCCAGTTGCTTGAACCAGCCTTCCTTCAGCTTGTCGGTCACCCCCTTCAGGTCGCCGCCGTGGAAGGTGGCGACGTCGTGAGCCGGGGTGGCCTCCCGCTCACGGCCATAGCTGTGGTCGTTGGCGGGATTGCCGTTGTTGAACCGGTCGGTGATGAGGAAGTAGATGATCGGGTTGTCGGCGAAGGAGGCCGGGGCGGCGGGCAGGAAGCCCGAGCAGAGCAGGATGGATCCGAGCAGGGCCCGGGAGAGGGTGGCGCGATCGAGCTTCATGGTGCCTCGGATTACTGCAACGCCGGGGCGTCGGGGTGGGCGGCCTTGACATCGTCATAGTCGAAGTAGGTGGTGCTGTCCCCGGCCCAGACCCAGATGGTCTTGTGCTGGTTGCCGTTGAAGGCCTGGTCCTTGCCGCCCTGCTCCTTGATGTCGCCGCGATGGATGATGTAGTTCACCTGCGCCTTGGAACCGGTGGAGAACTCCTCCAGCTTGACCTGCCAGAACACGCCGAAGCTGTTGGTGCCGGTGGGCTTCATGGGATTGGGCCATTCGATGTCGGGCAGCGGCATGTTGGGGCTCTTCCAGAGGTGCACGCCCCAGTTCTCGTACTTGGCGTCGGCCCGGTGGTAGTTGATCTCGATGGAGCCTTCGGGGGGAGCCGCGAAGGCGGCGGTCAGGGAGAGGGCGGTCATGGCGATCGCCGTCTTGAAAGCAGATCTGAATTTCATGAGGTTCTCCTGCGCGAAAGGGCGAGCATGGCCCGGCCCGGGTTGGGGTAGTTCAGCCTTTGAGCCCACCGGCGGTGAGCCCTGAGATCATCCATTTCTGCACCAGGATGAAGACGACCGTGATCGGCAGCCCCGAGAGGATGGCCGAAGCGGCGAAATCGCCCCAGAGGTACTTCTGGTCGTAGAGGAACATCTTCGAGCCCACGGCCATGGTGAGGTTGTTCTGGTTGCGCAGCAGGATCGAGGCCACCGGATACTCGATGATGGCGCCGATGAAGGCGAGCAGGAAAATGACCATGAGGATGGGCACGGCCATGGGCAGCAGCACCCGCCAGAACGCCTGCCAGGGAGTGGCACCGTCGACCTTGGCGGCCTCTTCGATCTCGGCCGGGATGGTTTCGTAGAACCCCTTGATGGTCCAGATGTGCAGGGCGATGCCGCCGGAGTATGCCAGGATCAGCGAACCGTAGCTGTCGATGCCGAAGAACGGGAAGGCGTGGCCGATCCGGGAGAAGATCGCGTGGATGGCCACCAGAGCCAGCACCGCCGGGAACATCTGCATGAGCATCAGCCCCATCAGCGCGGCCCGCTTGCCGGCGAACTTCATCCGGGCGAAGGCGTAGGCCGCGGTGGTGGACAGCAGCAGGGCGACACTGGCGGAGAGCAGGGCGATCTTCACCGAGTTCCACAGCCAGCGCAGCACCGGCAGGTCGGGCTTGACCCATTGCCCGTTGGCGGCCTGGGACGGCAGGCCCAGGGCGAAGCGCCAATGTTCCAGGCTGATGTGCTCCGGGAGCAGCTTGCCGGTGGCGAAGTTCCCGGGCCGCAGCGAGATGGAGATCACCATGAGCAGGGGGAAGATCACCAGCGCGCACAGCAGGCAAAGGCAGATGTGGGCGGCGATCACCCGCCAGCGCTGGGACTTGTCGATGACGATGGCCATAGTGCTCTCCTGAAATTTCAGTGGGGGGACCGCCCGCTCAAAGGTGCGCTCTTATCGCACCCATGCGTGCGATCCCCACACCCCACGCCATGCCCGGGCGGAGCCCGGACCTGGCGTCTAGTGTTTGTCGTCCTGGGCGATCCGGGTGGCGCGGATCTGGATCAGGGAGATCGCCGCCACCATCAGGAAGATCACCGTGGAAATGGCGGCGGCCAGACCGAACTGCTGCCCGGAATCCTGGAAGGCCATCCGGTAGGTGTAGGAAACCAGGATGTCGGTGGTCCCGGCCGGAACGCTGGTGTTGAGGAAATCGGGCCGGCCGCCGGTGAGCAGGCTGATCAGCACGAAGTTGTTGAAGTTGAAGGCGAACGACGAGATCAGGATCGGCATCAGCGGACGCCGGATCAGCGGCACGGTGATGGCGAAGAAGTTGGTGATGGGTCCGGCCCCGGCCACCGCGGAGGCCTCGTAGAGGTCCGCCGGGATGGCCTTGATCAGGCCCATGCAGATGATCATCATGTACGGGAAACCGAGCCAGGTGTTGACGATCAGCAGCATGGCCTTGGCCAGGAACGGATCCGAGAACCAGGTGGGCTTGATGCCGAACAGCGCGTTCAGGATCAGATTGATCTCGCCCGAGTTGTTGTTGAACAGGCCCTTGAACACCAGGATCGAGATGAAACCGGGCACCGCGTAGGGCAGGAACAACAGCAGCCGGTAGACGCTCCGGCCGCGCAGGGCGTCCCAGTTCAGCAGCACCGCCAGCACCATCCCCAGGGAGGTGGCGAACAGCACCGTCAGCACCGAGAACAGGATGGTCCAGACGAAGATCCGCCCGAACGGTTCCCGCAGGGCCTTGTCGGTGAGGATCTGCTTGTAGTTGGCCCAGCCCACCGAGACCTGGAACCCCGGCTGGACCGGGTCGCCGTCGGCGGTTTGGTAGAAGCCGGTCTTGAAATCAGGCTTGATGACGGAACCGGATTCCTGGTTGCGCAGGCCGCCACCAGGGATCCTGACGTAGAGCGGAAGGGAGGGGGCGAACTCGTGCAGCCCGGTCAGGGAGACCCGAGTGCCGTCGGGCAAGGTCACGGCCAGCGCCTTGAGCGCCTTCTGGTGCTCGATCAGCGCCTTCAGGTCGACCTCGTCGCCGAGGACGGCGGCGGCCGGGGCCGGTTCCGCCTTCACGGCCCGAGGGTCCGGCGAGTCCAGGGCCACCGGACCGGCCAGGAAGACCGCGCCCTTGTCGGCGTCCTCCAGCCGCAGCCGGAACTTGCCACCCGCGGGATGCAGGGTGAAGCCATAGGTGGCGCCCTCGCCGCGGTAGGTCTGGTCCAGCAGGTACTGGGTGGCCCGGCGGAACTCCAGCAGGTTCTTGGAACTGTAGTTGGAGAAGCCGATGGTCATGGTGTAGACCATGGGGAATACCACGAAGATCAGGGCGGCGGCGATGCCGGGAAACAGGTAGCGGTAGGCGTAGGTCCGCGCCGAGGTGTAGACCCACACCGCCAGGCCCACCAGGACCAGAAGGGTTCCCGCCAGCAGCGTCTCCCCGGACGCATACACCAGGGTGACGATATACAGCGAGGCCAGGACGGCGAGGATCAGCAGGATCGAGCCGAGGTGACGCTTGAAGGGGGAGAGGTTGCTCATGGTCGGGGGTCTCTGGGTCTGGCGGGGCTTGGGATTCGTTGCTACCTCAGGATCCGCTTGGCGGCGGCGTCCAGGGCTTCCTTGGGGGTCTGGCGGCCTTCGGTCATGTTGGTCAGGGCCGAGACCATGGAGGCCCAGAACCGGCCCATCTCCGGATTGTTCGGCATGGCGGCGCCATCATGGGCACTGGCCATGGAGATCTGGATCTTGGGGTCGCTCTTCATCTTGGCGAAGGCGGCCTTGCTGGCCGGGGTGCCGATCGCCACATCGGCGTTGATCGTCGCCAGGCCCTTGGGGCTCAGCATGTAGTTCTCGATGAACTCCTTGGCCACATCCACGTTGGGGCTGGCCTTGGTGATCATCGCGCCCAGGAAGCCGACGAAGGGGGCGGCCTTCTTGCCGTTGATGGTGGGGATCGCCGCCAGGCCCCAGTTGATCTTGGCCTTGCTGACGTTGTCCCAGGCCCAGGGACCGCTGATCATCATGGCCAGCTTGCCCTGGGCCATGCCGGCTTCCATGTCGGCGTAGGCGGCGCCCTTGGGCATCACGCCCTCCGTGATCAGCCGCTCCAGCATGGAGGCGCCGAGCAGGGCGCCGGCGTTGTTGACCCCGGTATCCTTGGCGTTGTAGGTGCCGTCCGGCTTCTGCTTGAAGGCGTAACCGCCGTTGGCGGCCAGCAGGCCCCAGGTGAAGTAGGTGTTGTTGTAGTCCCAGAGGATCGCCTTCTTGCCCTTGGCGGCGAGCTTCTTGTCCAGGACGAAGATCTCTTCGAAGGTCTTGGGCGGAGTGGGCACCAGGTCCTTGTTGTAGATCAGCGAAACCGCTTCCATGGCGATCGGGTAGGCCCAGATCTTGCCGTTGATGGTGAAGGCCTTCATGGCCATGGGATCGGTGTCGTCCATGATCTTCTTGCTGGGGTTCACCGAATTGATCACGCCGCTGGCGACCCACTCGCCGACCCGGTCATGGGCCCAGATCCAGATGTCCGGCCCCTTCCCTTCCTCGGCCGCGGCCTGGAACTTGCCGGGGGCGTCTTCGGGATGCTCGACCACGACCTTGACCCCGGTCTTCTTGGCGAACTCGTCGCCGACCTTCTGCAGGCCGTTGTAGCCCTTGTCGCCGTTGATCCAGACCAGGAGGGAGCCGGGCTCGGCGGCCCTGGCGGTGATGGCCAAACCGCCGGCCACGACCAGCGCCGTGGCGGTGGCGACCTTGAGCATTCGTGCGTGGAGGTTCATGGATGTCTCCTTTGAGGGAAGGTGGGGAATCAGGCCTTGGTTGCGGGAAGGGTCCGGCCCGAGGGGTCGAACAGATAGCAGTGCTGGGCCGGGAAGGACAGGAAGGCTTCGTCTCCGGAGCGCAGAGGGTTGTCGGGATGGGTTTTCACGGTCAGGGCTTCGGTCCCGCCGGCGGGGTGCAGGTAGAGGTAGGTGATGTCGCCCAGGTGCTCGGCCACCTGCACCCGGCCGGCCAGGGCCTGCCCGGGGTCCTCGCCGTGGGCCAGGAGGTGCTCGGGCCGGATGCCCAGGGTCAGGGCCGCGCCGGGGGCCAGGGACCCGGCCTCGGCCGCCACCCGCAGGGCCGGGCCTCCGGCCAGCTGCACCGTGGTGCCCCCGGCATCGGCCGAGATCAGCTGGCAGGGCAGGAAGTTCATCTTGGGCGAACCGATGAACCCGGCCACGAACCGGTTGGCCGGGCGGTGGTACAGGTCCATGGGCGTGCCCACCTGTTCGATCCGGCCCTGGTTGATCACCACGATCCGGTTGGCCAGGGTCATGGCCTCCACCTGGTCATGGGTCACGTAGATCATGGTGGTCTTCAGTTCCTCATGGAGCCGGCTGAGCTCGACCCGCATCTGCACCCGCAGCGCCGCGTCCAGGTTGGACAGCGGTTCGTCGAACAGGAACACCTTGGGCTTGCGCACGATGGCCCGGCCGATGGCAACCCGCTGCCGCTGCCCGCCGGACAGTTCCTTGGGTTTGCGCTCCAGCAGGGGCTCCAGCTGCAGAATGACCGCGGCGCGGTGCACCGCTGCGGCGATTTCCTGCTTGGAGGCGCCCGCCAGCTTCAGGCCGAAGGCCATGTTCTCCGCCACGGTCATGTGCGGGTAGAGGGCATAGCTCTGGAACACCATGGCGATGCCGCGCTTGGACGGCGGCAGCTGGTTGACCAGGACGCCGTCGATGTGGATCTCGCCGTCGCTGACCTCCTCCAGGCCGGCGATGCACCTCAGCAGAGTGGATTTGCCGCAGCCCGAGGGGCCGACGAAGACCAGGAACTCGCCGTCGTGGATCTCCAGGTCCAGGCCCAGGAGCACCGGCACGTCGCCATAGGCTTTTTTCAGCGCTTTGATTTGCAGGTCGCCCATTTGCTTGTGTCCGAATGAGGGGGTGGGATTGAAGGTCTTGAGTCTAGATCGGGTGCAGGGTCCGGTTATTGGCGATCGCCGTGGATGGGGCCCTTGAAGGCGCCCCCGGCAGCGTAGATCACTCGGATCCCGTAGGGCGGCAGTTCCGTCACGGCCAACCGGGTTCCATTCAAGGTTTCATTGTTACCGGTTCCACCGATGATGGTGTGCACAGTCCCGCCGGCGGCTACGCCGTGGCGGGTGAGATCGGTGATCGTCACGGTTTCCGCGGCGGAGGTAAGGTTGGCCACCACCACCACCCGTTCCGCGCCGGCGTCCCGGACATAGGCCAGGGCCTTGGCCGGACCCAGGTCGGTGGCCAGGGTCGCGTAGCCGCCGCGCAGGGCCGGGTAGGCGCCGCGGGCCTTGATCAGGTATTTGCACCAGTTGAGGATGGAGTCCGGCTGGGGGGTCTGGGCGGTCACCGCCGCCCAGTCCATGGGCTGCCTCAGGTCCAGGTCTTCGCCCCGCTTGCCAGTCATGCCCACTTCGTTGCCGTAGTAGATGACCGGGGTTCCGGGCGAGAGCAGGTTGAGGGCCTCGGCCAGGATGATCTGGTTCCGGTTGCCGCCGTACTGGGTGCCCGGGCGGGAGATCAGGTTGTCGTGGTTGGAGTCGAAGCTGGCGGTGCGGAATCCGGCCGGGTAGTGGTCGCGCTCGTATTCCCACAGCCGGGTGATCCGGGTGGCGTCGGGGGTCTTGAGGGTCTCGGCGATGGCCGGCGGGCAGCTGAAATCCAGGCAGAGGTTGAACTCGTCGGAGCCGTTGCCGTAGTAGGGGCCGACCCCGGTGGCATCGAAGCTCCAGGCCTCGGCCATCATCATCTTGGTGCTGACTTTGGCCGGGTCGCCGGCCGGGTGGGGATGGTTGCCGCCCTGCTGGTATTCGTCCAGCACGGCCCGGAATTCCCGCAACCGGGCGTGGGTGGCGGGCTGATCGGCGGCCTTGTGCGGACCGGTCTCGCACAGGTAGCGCGCCGCGTCCACCCGCATGCCGTCGAAGCCCCGGTCCAGCCAATAGCGTTCCACGTCCTGCATGGCCCGGCGCACCTCGGGGTTATCGTAGTTCAGGTCCGCCAGGGAACCGGTGCCGAAGGCGGTGTAGAAATAACTGCCGTCCATTTCCTTCCACACATCCTCGGAACCGCCGCCGCCCCAGGGCAGGCCCCATCCGTCCGGCAGATCCTGCTTCCAGACGTACCAGGATTTCTGATGGACGCCGGTGAACCAGGGGTGGGAGGTGGAGGTGTGGTTGGGCACGAAATCGAACAGGATCCGCATGCCCCTGGCGTGAACCGCGTCGATCAGGCGCTTCAGGTCGGCGCCGGTCCCGAACAGCTCGTTGAGGGCATAGTAGTCGGTCGTGTCGTAGCCGTGCATGTTCGGCCCGTGGTAGGCGCACTGGAAGATCGGCGACAGCCAGAGCGTGTTCACGCCCAGCGATTGCAGGTAGTCCAGCCGGTCCTGGATGCCGGACAGGTTGCCGACGCCGTCATGATCGGCGCCGCCGGCGAAGGCCCGGACCCAGATCAGGTAGATGACCGCGTCATCGTACCAGCGGGGCGGATTCTCCATCTGCTGGCCCGGCCCAATGCCAGAGGCATCGGCCGGGCTCTGCAAAAGCGCCGGTCCGGCCACGCCCGTGCTGACCAGACCCTGGCATAGGAGGGTGGAGACCAGGATCAGGGGCTTCAGGCGCATGGGGCCTCCTCCCGGCAAGCCAGGGCGGCGGACCGGGTCGAACGGATGCCCTCACCGGGCCGGCGCGAGAGGATCATCGGAAACTTACCACCAGGCTTCGATCTGGGCGCCATAAGTGGTGCCGGCGGTCTTGCCGCTGTGCACATCGGAGCTGTTGGCGCCCTGGGTGCTGAACTGGCCGGCGTCGACCGCGCCCCAGCTGTTGGCCAGGACGTTCCAGTTGGCGTTGGTGACGAACAGGCGCAGCACCGGCCGGGACCAGTAGCTGGCCTGGGGGCTGACCTGCAGGGCCAGGGTCTTCTTCACCAGGAAGCGGTGGGTGGGTTCGTTGGAGAACCTCAACTGGTCGTAGCCGACTTCACCGGCCAGGCTGAGGTACTGGTTGAAGAAGTAGACCGGCCGGACCCCGGCGGAGAACCAATCCTGGTGGTTCCAGCCGGTGGCGTCCGACTGCCCGCCCTGGATCTGCCGGCGGTACTGGACCACGCCCTGCATCTCAAGCTTGGCGACCGGCTTGAGGTAGTACATTTCCATGACGTGCCACCACTTGTTGTGGGTGTTGATCTCCGGGTTGTAGAAGTTGTAGAAGGTGTTGCCGTTGCCGTAGGTGGCGAAGACCTTGTTGTCGCCGCCGACCACGTTGGACTGGCTCCACAGGCCGCTGACCTGGAACCCGGAGTTGGTGGGGTTGGTGGTGACGCCGGCCGCGGTGTTGGACCAGGTCCAGGCGGTGTTGGGGTTCTGGACCTGGGCCCTGGAACTGACCACGTTGTATTGCATGCCCAGGGTCACCGAAGCGCCCTTCCAGGGGTTCAGGTCCGACAGGCGCAGGTCGTGGGAGGCCACCACCAGGCCGGTGGGCATCTCGCCCCAGTTGGAGAGGGGATGGACGCCGTTGCCGTCGACATTGTTCTTGTCGTGCTGGATGTAGGCGTAGTGCAGCTTGCCCACGCCCACGTTGATGTTCTCGATGCCCACGCCGTCGCCGCTGTCGTTCCAGAACCACTGGTCCCTCAGGTGCAGATCCTGCCGCTGGTAGAAGCGGCGGCCGATCCAGGCGGTGGCGTCCTCGAAGGCGTTGTTCCGGCCGAACACGCCGGTGGCCTCGCCCCAGGTTTCCCGCAGGTAGACCATCTGGTTGCCGGTGGCGAGGGTGGAACCGTCCACCTGGCCGCCGGCGTCCTCGGAGGCGTCCCGGGCGCCGTAGTACTGCCGGAAGGTGGGCCGGAAGTGCAGCTTGAAGCTGGTCTTGCCCTTGTCATAGGCGCGCACGTCCATGGCCAGTTCCAGGTAGTTGTCGGTCTCGTTGCCCAGGCGGTAGCCGGGGCCGGCGGTCGGGCTGTCTCCGGTGTTGGGCAGGTAGAAGGACACCTGCTCGCCGCCATTGGAGGACCGGCCGGCGCCGGCCCGGGCGTAGCCGTGCACTTCGAAAACGTCCTGGCTGAACAGGGGACCCGAGACCAGGATTGCGGCCAGGGGAAGAAGGATGCGCTTCATTGGGGTTGCCTCCGGAGACCGTCGCGTATGCGGCGGCGGATGGGGTGGGATGTTGGAACGAAGGACCGGCGGCAAGGCTGCCGGCGGGAGAACGGTTTCAGATCAGGAACGTGACCAGACGGGACCTCACCCCACGCGGCCGAAGAATCCCCCCCAGGCCGGGAGGTGGAGTTGGCGTGCTTCGACCCGGGCCCCTTCGAGGCCATGGCCGGTAAGGGTTTCGGTGTGTGCGGGAAGGGTGTATTGGGCGGGGTCGGGCCCCAGGTTGAACACGGCGATCAGCCGGACTCCCCCGTGCTCCCGCTCGATGGCCAGGAGCGGATCGGCGGTCCTGGGGAAGCGGATGGAGCCCAGCCGCAGGGGCGCCTGGTCCCGGCGCCAGGCCAGGAAGCCCTGGAAGAACCGCAGCACCGACCCCGGATCCCCCAGCTGGGTGGCCACGGACAGGGGCAGATGTTCGACCGGCAGCGGCAGCCAGGGTTCGGCCTCGGAAAAGCCGCCATGGGGGGCGTCCCGATCCCAGGGGATGGGGGTGCGGCAGCCGTCCCGGCCCTTGAAATCGGGCCAGAAGTTGATGCCGTAGGGATCGATCAGTCGGTTGTACGGGACCTCGGCCTCGGGCAAGCCCAGTTCCTCCCCCTGGTAGACGCAGAAACTGCCCCGCAGGGTGCCGAGCACGGCCATGAGCACCTTGGCGAAGGCCGGACCCTCGTCGCCGTGGCCCCAGCGGGTCACCACCCGGACGCAGTCGTGGTTGGAGAACGACCAGCAGCCGTAGCCGCCGCCGGGGCGGCTGCGGCGCTCGAACTCGGCCACCACCTCCCGGAACCGCCCGGCCCGGAACTCGTCGGTGAGCAGCTTGAAGCCGTAGGCCATGTTGAGCTTGTCCCCACCGGCGGTGTAGTCCGCCATGGTGGCCAGGGAATCCTCGTCCCCCACTTCGCCCACGCTCACCGCCCCATAGGCGTCCAGCAGCCCGCGCAGCCGCTGGAGGAAATCCAGGTTCTCGGGCCGGCTCTTGTCGAACTTGTGGATCTGGAAGCCGTAGGGGTTGCCGGCCCGGACCGTGGACACTTCCTGGCTCCGGGCGCCCACCGACGGGTTGTTGCGCAAGCCCTGGTCGTGGAAGTGGAAGTTGCAGGCGTCGAAGCGGAATCCGTCCACCCCCCGCTCCAGCCAGAACCGGCACTCCTCCAGGAGCTGGTCCTGGACCGGCCGGTGATGGAAGTTGAGGTCGGGCTGGGAGGGCAGGAAATTATGCAGGAAATACTGGTGCCGGCGCGGATCCCAGCCCCAGGCGGAGCCGCCGAACACCGACTGCCAGTTGTTGGGCGGGGTGCCGTCCCGGCGCGGATCGGCCCAGACGTACCAGTCGGAGCGCGGGTTGTCGCGGCTGGACCGGCTCTCCTTGAACCAGGCGTGCTTGTCCGAAGTGTGGGAGAGCACCTGGTCGATCAGCACCTTCAGGCCCAGCCGGTGCGCCTCGGCAACCAGGGCGTCGAAGTCCTCGATGGTGCCGAACACCGGATCCACCTTGCGGAAATCGGCCACGTCGTAACCGAAATCCTTCATGGGGGACTTGAAGAAAGGAGAGATCCAGATCGCGTCGATGCCCAGATCGGCGATGTAGCCCAGGCGGGAGGTGATCCCGGGGAGGTCGCCCACGCCGTCGCCGTTGGTGTCCTGGAGGCTGCGCGGATAGATCTGGTAGATCGAGGCGCCGCGCCACCACTCGGATTGGCCGTTCAGCTCGACGGCTGGAATTGCTTGCTTCATGGGGTGCTGATCCTTTCGGTGAGCGACGGAGTCCCTGGCAGCTTACAGGGCGGAGGGTCCATGCGGGCTTGGTTGTTACCGGTTACAAGGCCGGACCAAAAAATTCCCGTGCTACACGGGATCGCCTGGACGCCAAAGTGGGGGGCGCTCGGTGGTTTGGAACCGGTTACAAAGATGATGAATCCAGATTGCGGATCGGTCATGCTGTTGTCAAGGGGAATTTACATGAAGCTCACCATCGGGGAGATCGCGCGCCAGGCGGGCGTTTCCAAAGGCACCATCAGCCGGGTCATCAACGAGAAATCCACGGTCGCCAAGGACACGAGGGAGATGGTGCTGGCGGTCATGGAACGGTTGGGCTATCAGCCCGACCCGGTGGCCCGGGAGCTGTCCATGCGCTCCAAGCACACCCTGGGCATCTGGGTCGGGGCCGGCGAGAACCGGCTTTCCCCCTATTTCAGTCTCATCTGGCGCGCCCTGCTGCGGGAGATGCAGGTCCGGGCCACCCAGTTCGTGGAGTTGCCGGCGGATATCACCGAAGTGAACCGGCGCTTCGACGCCGTGCTGATGTTCCGCTGCGCCGACCTGGAAGCGCGCCTGGCCGCCCTGGCCTCCCGGGGCACCCCGGCCGTGCTCATCGGCCATCATCCGGGCATCTCCGGGGTGGCGCCGGACGATCCCGGCGGCGGCCGGCTGGCCGCGGCCCGGTTGCTGGCCCTGGGCCACCGGCGCCTGCTCTACCTGAACGTCAACGAGGATCTCCAGTGGGCCACCGAACGGGCCACGGGGTTCCAGTCGGAACTGGACGCCCAGGACCTGGCCGGGATCGAGCTGACGACCCGGAGGGGGGAAGGCACCGTGCTGGGCGGCTACCGCATGATGCGCGACGCCTGGCAGCAGGGTCTGCGCCCCACCGGCGTGTTCTGCGCCATCGACGAGATGGCCGTGGGCGCCCTGGGGGCGCTGGAGGATTTCGGCGTGGACATCCCCGGCCAGGTTTCCGTGGTGGGGTTCGACGGACTGACCGAAATGCGCCCGGGCCTGACCACCGTGGCCCAGGATATCCAGGGCATTGCCCACGAAGCGATCGATCTGGCCCTGGCCGCCATCGACAGTCCGGCCGTGATCCAGAAGATCGTGCCGGTATCGTTCCTGGAAGGTTCGACCCTGGGCCCCGCCCCGGCCGGGAAACGGAACCGGGCCAAGGCCTGACAGCAATCATCAGACATTTAGAGGAGATGGACTATGAAGTCACCTGGACATCGTTTTGGACCCTGGTTCCGCGCCGGCGCGCTGGCCGCTTTGGCCCTGGCGGGCGGGGCGCTGCCGGCCAAGCCCCTGGCCGTCCGGCCCCAGGACAAGCAGTGGGTGGTGTCGGAATTCACCTGGGTGAAGCTGGTCCCGAAGGAAGCGGGCGCACCCGGCAGCGAGCATCCGGCGGTGCTGGACGACGGGTTTCTGGCCAGCCGGCTGGGCTCCATCCGGATCCCCTTGGACCAGGACGCCCGGGGCGAGGCCCTGTTCGCCAAGGACGAGCTGGATTCGCTGGTGGAACCCCTGCGCCAGGCCTTCGCCCAGGCCGGGCCTGACGAGGATCTGCTGCTGGTGAGCAGCCACCGGCGCGGGGCCAGTTTCCTGGCCAAAGCCAAGGCCGTCACCGCCCGGCTGTTCAGCCAGGACGGCAGCCTGCAGGTCATCGTCCACGACGCCCGGTTCCAGTTCATGGACGAACTGATCGGCGGCCACATCCAGCCCACCTTCACCTTCGGCACCCGGTCCGGGGCGTCCGGTCAGATGTTGACCGCTGCCGGCGCCCTGGCCAGACGTTCGGATTGGCTGGCCTTCCCGCTCCAGGCCGCCCCGGTCGCTGCGCCCCAGGTGGCGCCGGCCTTCCCCGTGGCCGCAACGCCTGCCGCCCTGCCGGCGCCGAGCGGCGTCCCGGTCGCCAACCCCGCCCCGGCTCCGGCCCGGGACGAAGCCTTCTTCGCCCAACAGGCCCTGCGTCTGCGCGGGCTCAAGCAGCTGCGCGACCAGGGTCTGCTCAGCGAAGAGGAGTACCAGGAGAAGCGCCTGGAGATCATGAACGGGCTGTAGGGTGGACCACCTGCTGTCCATCCACATCCGGCCGGGCCACCCGGACTTCCTGGACCTGCCCTGGGATGCCGAGCTGGCCCGGTGGCCGGAAGTCTGCGGCCGCTTCGTGGAATTGCAGCGGGGCTTGTCCCGGCATGAGGTCCAGTTCGTGGCCTACGGCGCCTCGGTGTATGCCCTCAAGGAACTGCCCGAGGGCCTGGCCGAGCGGGAGTATGACCTGCTGACGGAGATGCGGGGCAAGGGCCTGCCGTCGGTGCATCCGGTGGGCCACGCCCTGGTGCGGCGGCCCGATGGCAGCCGGGGCAGCGTCCTGCTTACCCGGTTCCTGGAGGCCTCGCTGCCCTATCGGGTGCTGTTCCAGAATCCGGGGCTGGAGCGCTATCGGGAGCGGCTGCTGGACGCCATGGCCAGCCTGCTGGTGCGGTTGCACCTGGCCGGGGTGTTCTGGGGCGACTGTTCCCTGTCCAACACCCTGTTCCGGCGCGACGCCGGCGAACTGGGAGCCTACCTGGTGGACGCGGAAACCTCCGAGATCCACGAAACCCTCTCCGATGGCCAGCGCCGCCTGGATCTGATGATCCTCGCGGAGAACCTCAGCGGCGACCTGTGCGACATCGCCATGGTCACGGAGCTGCCCGCCGCGTTGCGGCCCGAAGATATCGGCGAGGTCTTCGACCGGCGCTACCAGGGCCTGTGGGCCGAGGTGAACCGGGAGCTGGTGGTGGGGCTGGGCGAGCGCTGGCGGATCCATGACCGCATCCGCACCCTCAACGGCCTGGGCTTCTCGGTCGGTGAAATCGAGCTGATCGCCACCGGCGAACGGGACCGCCTGCGCATGCGCACCCTGGTCACCGACCGGGACTACCACCGCCATCGGCTCCATGACCTCACCGGCCTGGTGGCCCTGGAGCGGCAGTCCGAGCGGATGCTCAACGAGATCGAGGAGCTCAGGGCCCGGTTGTCCCAGGAACTCAAGCGCGACGTGCCGGTGGCGGTGGCCGCCTTCCGCTGGCAGTGCGAGCTGTGGGAACCCACGGTGCAGCGTCTGACCCCCCTGATCCCGAGCCCGGCCGATGCCGCCGAGCGCTACTGCCAGGTGCAGGAACACAAGTGGTTCCTGTCCGAGCAGGCCCAGGATGACGTCGGCCTGGATTGGGCGCTGGAAGACTATCTGGCCCGGCATCCGCCATTCCCTTCCCAGGAGAAGCCATGAACCAGGACTGCGCTTGCGCGCCCTTCAAGCTGATCTACCAGGTCTTCCCGGATCGCTTCGCCCAGGGCCTCACCCCCGCCCCGGAGGACAAACAGAGGCTCGGCCTGTATCCGGAAGGGTCGGTGGTCCGGCCCTGGGGCGAGCCTCCGGCGGAGGGGGTGCCGGCGGCGTCCCAGCACTATGGCGGCGACCTGTTCGGGCTGGCGGAACGGGCCGGCTACCTGGCCGACCTGGGGGTGGACGCGGTCTACCTGACCCCCATCCACCCCGCGCCGTCCTACCACCGCTATGACGCCATCGACCAGCGGGCGGTGGCCGAGTCCCTTGGCGGCATCCCGGGGTTCGAGGCCATGCTGGCGGCGCTGCACCGGGTGGGCATCCGGGTCATCCTGGACCTGGTGCTGAATCACGTCTCCAACCGGCATCCCTGGTTCCTGGAGGCCCAGGCCGATCCGGCCTCGCCCAGGCGCGACTGCTTCCGGTTCCACGGCGACGGCGGCTACGACTGCTGGCGGGGGCATCGGACCCTGCCTGAACTGAACCTGGAACAGCCGGCGGTGCTGGAGGAGCTCATCACCGGCGAGGACAGCGTCCTGCGCTGCTGGATCCGGCGCGGGGTGGACGCGATCCGGCTGGACTGCGCCAACGACCTGGGGGTCGCCGTGTGCCGGCTGGCCCGGGAGACCGCCCGGGCCTGCCGGGCCGAGGTCCAGGTCATCGGCGAGACCTTCCATTTCGGCGCCGACTGGCTGCGCGGCCTGGACGGGCTGCAGAGCTACGTGCTCACGTTCTCCATCTTCGACCTGCTGAGCGGGCGCATCGACGGGCGGCAGTTCGGCATGAACCTGACGAGCCTGGATCAGGGCGCCAAGCCCTGGGGTGGCCTGGACCGTTGCTGGACCATGCTGTCCTCCCATGACATCCCCAGGGCCCTGAGCACCCTGGAGGGCGACCTGGACCGGCTGGAACTGGCCCTGCTGCTGCAGTTCACCCTTCCCGGCAGCCCGATGATCTACTATGGGGACGAGAACGGCATGGCCGGCGGGGCTGATCCGTTCAACCGCATGCCCATGATCTGGGACCAGGACCGCTGGAACGGCGGGATCCGGGCCCTGTACCGGCGCATGATCGCGCTGCGGGCGGACCGGCCGGAACTCCAGGGCGGGGATTTCCACGATCTTTCCCAGTGGTCGGCCAACGGGACCGTGGGCTTCCTGCGCACCTCCCCCGGCGATCCCAGGGAATTCTGCCTGGTGTTCGTGAACCCCACGTCCGAACCGAGACGGTTCCCGGTCTATGTGCCGGCCGGGCGGATGTTCGCGGACATGGTCATGCGCGACCTGCTGTCGGGACGGACCGTGACCACCGGGTCCGGCTCCCTGGAGATCGACCTGCAGCCCCGGTCCGGGGCGGTCTACGTGCCGGAATACCGGATCCCGCAGTACGACTTCGCCAAGCGGCTCTGAGCGGCACCCGGGCCCAGCCGATCCTCCAGGCCTTCCGGAAGTCCTCACGGTAGACTGGGGGATGCCCAAAACCCCCGATCCATGGCTGGACTACAGACGCAGGCGCAGACGGCTCCTGGTGATCGCCGCGGCCGGACTGGTCCTGCTCGGGCTGAGCTTCCTGCCGGCCCATGCGCTGCATTCGGCCAAACCGGTGTTCTTCGCCCTGGCGCTGTTCATCGGCGCGACCTCCTGGGCTTCGGTCTCCCTTTCCGACTTCCCCTGCCCGCACTGCGGCAAGCCCTTCATCCACAACCGCGACTTCCGGGACGGCTTCACCCGGGAATGCGTGCACTGCCAGCACCCCAAGTGGTCTGGCAGCTTGTACTCCTGACCTTCACTCGGCCGCGGTCCGCAGGCGCTCCACCTGGGCCTCGAAGGCGGGCCACAGCGCCAGAGCCCGCCCGTAATCATAGTTCTCGATCCAGGACTTCAGGGGCGCCAGGGCCGTGCGCAGCGGCCCGGCCGGCAGCAGGGCCTCCAGCTGCGCCAGGTCACGGCCGGCCGAGGCATCGTCCTCCCGCAGGCCGCGGCGGATGGCCTCCAGCGCCCCCAGGACCGCAGGCCAGTCCATGGCCGCCCCCCCGACCGAAGCCGGAACCGGGGCGGCCTGGGGCAGCAGGGCAAGGCTTTCCACCATCTCCCGGGATCGTTCCCGCATCCGCGCCACCCGTTCCCGCACCCCGGGCCCGCCACCCTTCTGCAGAAGGACCTCCAGGTCCCGCGCGGCCCCGCTAAGGGCATGGGCGCCCAGATTCAACGCCGCGCCCTTCAGGGAATGGACATGGCGCAGGGCCGTTCCCGGGTCCTCCCGCTCCAGGGCGGCTTCCAGCTCCGCCAGCAACGGCCCCTGCCCCGCCCCGAACCGGCGCAGCAGCCGCAGGTAGGTCTCCGGGTCCAGTCCCAGCCGGGCCAGGGCTCCGGGGATATCCACGCCGTGGACCCGGCCGGCCAGCTCCTGCCCCCGGGTCGCCCTGGCCGCGGGAAAGTCGAAGCCGGCCTTCAGCACATGGCTGGACAGGGTCCGCACCAGGGTAACGGGATCCAGCGGCTTGGACAGGCAGGCGGTCATACCGGCCGCCAGCACCTTGTCCCGCACGCTGGCCTCGGCGTCGGCGGTCAAGGCGATGATGGGCAGGTCCGCCCACTTGGGATGGCGCCGGATCTCCCGGGCTGCTTCCAGTCCCCCCAACCCCGGCATCTGCAGGTCCATGAGGACCACATCGAAAGATCGTTCCCGGACCAGACTCAGGGCCTCCCGGCCGTTGCCGGCCAGGGTCACGCTCGCGCCGGCCCGGCGCAGGATCTCCTTGGCCACCTGCTGGTTCAATTCGTCATCCTCGGCCAGGAGCACGCTGATACCCTTCAGGGGCTGCACGCCGGCCGGTTTCACCTGGGACCGCGGGTTCCGGTTCCCGGTGGGGACCAGGGCTTCGGCCAGTTCCAGGTCCAGGAGGAAGGTGCTGCCCTGGCCAGGGGAGCTGGAGACCTGGATGGTCCCGCCCATGAGTTCGGCCAGCCGCCGGGAGATGGCCAGACCCAGGCCGGTGCCGCCGAACCGGCGGGTGGTGGAATCATCCCCCTGGGTGAAGGGCTGGAACAGGCTCCCCAGCTCGGCAGGGGTCATGCCGATGCCGGTGTCGGCAACCCCGAACCGCAGCCGGACCCGGCCCGGGGTGCTCTCCCCCACGGTCACCGTGACCTTCACCTCCCCGCCGGCAGTGAACTTGACGGCGTTGCTGCCGAAGTTCAGCAGAACCTGCCCCAGGCGCAGGGGATCTCCCATCAGCCGCGCCGGCAGGGCCGGGTCCAGGTCCACGACCAGCCGCAGGCCCTTCTCCGCGGTCCTGAGGGAGAGTATTCCGGCCAGGTTCTCCATGATTTCCCGGGGGTCGAACGGGATGCATTCCAGATCGATCCGGCCCGCCTCGATCCTGGAAAAGTCCAGGAGGTCGTTGAGCATGCCGTGCAGGTGGTCGGCGGAGGCCTGGGCCTTGTCCAGGTATTCTTGCTGCTTCGGACTCAGACCGGTGTCCTGGAGCAGGTGGATGAAGCCCAGCAAGGCATTGAGCGGAGTGCGAATCTCGTGGCTCATGTTGGCCAGGAAGGCGCTCTTGGCATGGTTCGCCGCCTCCGCCTCGCTCTTGGCGGTCTTCAGGGCCTCCTCGGCCCGAATCAGTTCGGTCACGTCCTCCTTCACCGCCACGTAGCAGGTGATCGCGCCCTGGGCGTCGAACACCGGGGCGATGGTGGCCTTCTCCCAAAAGAGTTCCCCGTTCTTCTTGCGATTGTTGAACTTGCCCCGCCAGACCTGGCCGGATCGGATGGTGGCCCAGAGCTCGCGGTAGAAATCGGCTCCGTGCAGGCCCGACTTCAGGACCCGGGTGTTCATCCCCACCGCTTCCTCGGGGGAATAGCCGGTGAGGGCCTGGAAGGTGGGGTTGACGTATTCGATGGTGCCGCACAGGTCCGAGATCAGCACCGTGGCCGGGCTCTGTTCCACCGCCAGCTTGAGCCTGCGCAGTTCCTGGTTGCTGTCCATGACGCTCAATCCCCGTAGGCGGCCGTGACCGCCAGGATCTCCGGAAGGCGGGCCAGGAAGGCGGCCACCACCCGGGGTTCGAAGTGGGCCCCCGAGCCCCGTCGCAATTCGGCCACCGCCTCGGCCACCGGCCAGGCGGGCTTGTACGGCCGGACGCTGGTGAGCGCGTCGAACACATCGGCCACCGCCACGATCCGGCCCACCAGCGGAATGGCCTCGCCGCCCAGGCCGCCCGGGTATCCGCTGCCATCCCATTTTTCATGGTGGGTGAGCGCCACCTCCGCCGCCATCCGCAGCAGCGGGGAGGTGGGGTCGCCGATGATGCCGCAGCCGATTTCCGGGTGGCGGCGCATGATGGCCCATTCCTCCGCATCCAGCTTGCCCGGTTTCAGCAGCACCCGGTCCGGGATCCCGATCTTGCCGATATCGTGCATGGGCGAGGCCTGGAGCAGGAGGGCGGCTTCCGCCGCCGGCAGGCCCAGTTCCAGGGCGACGATCTGGCTGGAATGGCTCATGCGGATAACGTGCATGCCGGTTTCGTTGTCCCGGTATTCAGCGGCCCGGCCCAGGCGCTGGATGATCGACAGCCGGGTATCCTCCAGTTCCCGGGTCCGCTCCCGCACCCTGGCCTCCAGGACCCGGTTCTGGTCATGGAGCGCCAGATGGGTCCTGACCCGGGCCCTCACCCTGGGCGCGCTGATGGGCTTGGTGATGTAGTCCACGCAGCCCAGGTCGAACCCCCTCTGCTCGTCCTCGGGCGACTCCTTGGCGGTGATGAACAGCACCGGGATGGACCGGGTGACGGGATTGGCCTTGAGCCGCTGGATCACCTGGTAGCCGTCCATGCCCGGCATCATGATGTCCAGCAGGATCAGGTCCGGCGGCTGTTCCTGGGCGGCGATCTCCAGGGCCCGGGCGCCGGTGGAGGCCACCTTCACCCGATAGGCCGGGGTGAGGATGCCCTGGAGGATGTCGATGTTGCCAGGGGTGTCATCTACCACCAGGATCGTGGCGAGCGGGGCGTTGGCTTCCGGCAATGGGCCCTCCAGGGCTTGGGATCATATGAATCTTATCGACAGCCCCCTGGGAAACTTCATTTCTGATCCCACCCCGGCCACCCTGCGCTGCAGGAACTATTGACTATCCATTGGGCGGTTCTATCATACGGATGTCCAATCCTCCAGCGGAATCGCGCCCCTGCTCCCGTTCCTTTTGTCGACGATGCTGGCCGCGGCCCCGCGTTGGCCGTTGCCATGGCTGGATTCGATCCCACCCCGGCCCGTTGATCATCGAGAGGAGCTCGATATGCCAAGATCGGTCACCCTTTTCACCGGCCAATGGGCGGACCTGCCCCTGGCTGAACTGGCTCCCCTGGCGAAACAGATGGGCTACGACGGCCTGGAACTGGCCTGCTGGGGCGACCATTTCGACGTCCAGGCCGCCCTGGCCTCGGACAGCTATTGCCGCGACCGCCGCCAGCTGCTGGAGGCGGCCGGCCTGCAGTGCTTCGCCCTGGCCAACCACCTGGTCGGCCAGGCGGTCTGCGACCCCATCGACGAGCGGCACCGGGCCATCCTCCCTGAGCACGTCTGGGGCGACGGCGATCCGGAAGGGGTCCGCCGGCGGGCCGCCCGGGAGATGGAAGACACCGCCCGGGCCGCGGCGAAGCTGGGGGTGAAGACCGTGAGCGGCTTCACCGGTTCGGCGGTCTGGCATTCCATGTACGCCTTCCCGCCCACGTCCCAGGCGTACTGGGACTGCGGATTCGAGGATTTTGCCCAGCGCTGGATCCCGATCCTGGACCGGTTCGACCAGGCCGGGGTCCATTTCGCCCTCGAGGTGCATCCCACCGAAATCGCCTTCGACATCGCCAGCAGCGAGCGGGCCCTGGCCGCGGTGAAAGAACACCCGCGGTTCGGCTTCAACTTCGATCCCAGCCATTTCGCCTACCAGGGCGTGGACTACGTCGCCTTCCTGCGCCGGTTCGGCCCGCGCATCCACAACGTGCACATGAAGGACGTATGGTGGGGCAAAGGCGACGGCAGCGTCGGCGTGTTCGGCGGCCACACCAGCTTCGGCGATCCCCGCCGGTTCTGGGATTTCCGCAGCCTGGGCCGGGGGATGGTGGATTTCGAAGCGATCATCGTCGCCTTGAACGACATCGGCTACCAGGGCCCATTGAGCGTCGAGTGGGAGGACGGCCGGATGGACCGGGTGCACGGCGCCACCGAAAGCGCCGCCTTTTGCCGGCGGCTGGATTTCAAGCCTTCCGCCGGCGCCTTCGACGCCGCCTTCGGCCGTTGACGGCGGCCGCCACAGCCGCATCCCAGACCTGAAAGGGGCTCTCATGTCAAACCCGAAACTGCGTTATGCGATGGTGGGCGGCGGCCGGGGGGCCTTCATCGGCGCGGTCCACCGCAGGGCGGCCGGCTTCCATGGCGCCATGGAACTGGTGGCGGGCGCCCTATCCTCCGACCCGGACAAGGCCCGCCTGTCCGGCCAGGACCTGGGGTTGGCCCAGGGCCGGAACCATCCCGACTGGCAGGCCCTGTTGCACGACGAACTGAACCGGCCGCCGGAGCAGCGCATCCAGTTCGTCTCCATCGTGACCCCCAACCACGTGCATTTCCCCGTGGCCCAGGCCTTCACCGACGCGGGCTTCAACGTCGTCTGCGACAAGCCGCTGACCCACACCGTCGAACAGGCCCAGGAGCTGGTCCAGCTCTCCCGGACCCGGGAAACGATCTTCGGGGTGACCTACAACTACACCGGCTACCCCATGGTTCGCCAGGCCAGGGCAATGGTCCGGGCCGGCATCCTGGGCGAGCTGCGCAAGGTGGTGGTGGAATACCACCAGGGCTGGCTGGCGACCCAGGTGGAGGCGAACGGAGCCAACCCGCAGGCGGCCTGGCGCACCGACCCGGCCCGCAGCGGCATGGCCGGGGCCATCGGCGACATCGGCTCCCATGCCGAAAACCTGGTGGCCACCGTCACCGGGCTGGAACTGGAGGCCATCTGCGCCGACCTGACCACCTTCGTCCCCGGCCGCAGGCTGGATGACGACGGCAGCCTGCTGCTCCGGTTCCGTTCCGGCGCCCGGGGGGTCATGCTGGCGTCCCAGGTCGCCGTGGGCGCCGAGAACGACCTGCGCCTGCGGGTGTTCGGCAGCCTGGGCTCGCTCACCTGGCGCCAGGAGGACCCCAACCGGCTGCTCTACGACCCCAGCGACGGCCCCAGGCGGGTCCTGACCCGGGGCGCCCCGGGCCTCTGTGCGGCGGCCATGAAGGCGACTTTCCTGCCCGCCGGGCACCCGGAGGCGTTCATGGAAGCCTTTGCCAACCTCTACCTGGGGATCGCCGAGGCGATCCAGGCCCAGGCGGACCGGCGGCCCCTGGAACCCCTGGAAGGCGATTTCCCGACCCTGGAGGCCGGCGCCCGGGGCGTGCGCTTCATCGAGAAGACCGTCCAGTCCGCCCGCAGCCAGACGAAGTGGACCCCCTGGGCCGAATGACGGTCTGATCGTCTACTTCGGCGCGTCTTCCGCCTTGGCCTCACGCTTCTGCAACTCCTGCTTGTGGTGGGCTGGGTGGTCCCCGGGGGTGACGGCTTTGGCCTTGGGTTTCAGATCAACCTTGGTCGCCGGCGATTCCGCGGCGGTCCCCGGCACCTGGGTTTTGGGGGCGGGGTCCTGGGCCGACAGGACGCTCGCCAAGGCAAGGAAAATCAATATTTTCATAGTTGCACTCCGGTTATCAAGGCAGGCTTGACCACCAAGCTCGACCAGGGGGTGAGAGTAGCACCCGCCAGCGCCGGGGTCTGGTCCACGGCCCGGCGCTGAACGCGGACGGACTGCTACCGGGCCGCCACCCCTCCAGGGCGGACCGTCAAGCAGTGATTCCGCCATCACCAGGCCTGGACGACGCCCTTCTACCTCCACGGGGGCGACCGGGTCCCGGCTCGGCTGTGCCTGCCGGCGGCCCAGTGGACCTACTTGAGGCGCCTGACCTTGGCGGTTTTGCTGAATTTTTCGTCAAAGGTGATTATTTCCCTCGCACCATTCGCAAAACCCACCAGGGCGACCAAGTGATCGGCGAAACCACCCTTGGTCCCCTCCCTCGTCGCACCCAAGGCATCTCGGACCAGGGCCGGGGACTCGACCACGACTCCTCGTGTCTGCAGCAGGCTTTCCAAAGTGCTCAGGATCCTGCTGCGGTCCCACTTGCCGCGGAGCACCCAGGCAAGTTCCGCCAGGACGATCAGGGGGACGAACACTCCACCTTTGGACCTTGCTTCCGCCAATGCCTTGCGAGCTTTCTGGGCCTGGGTCGTGTCATCGTTCAGGTAGGCGCGGGCCCAGACCTTTGTGTCAGCCACCATCATTACCAGACCCTCCGGGCCTTGGCTGCGTCCATCTCCTCGAACGTCATGACGCCTTTCGGCTTGGGCCCCTGGTCGGCCATTTTCCAAAGGTCCTCCAGGTCGAAGAGCACCGGCTCCGCCTGCAACCCACCTTGGGGGGTCAGGCTGAATCGAATTCGACTGCCCGTTTGGATACCCAGGACGTTTCGAAGGCTTTTGGGGAGGGTCACCTGCCCCTTGGAACTCACCGTGGCCTCAATGGGTGCCAAGATTTTGTAAGGAATATCGGACCACATTGGATTACCCCTGCTTTACATTTTAGGCCAAAATGGCTTACCTGCAAGATCCCCAAACCGTCATCCAGCCAAAGGCCTACCCCACCCCATCCCACCCCTCCGCCGCCCGGAAGCTGTGGAACCGGTCATGGCCCAGGATGAGATGATCCCCCAGGGGCACCCCCAGGGCGTCCCCCGCCGCCCGCAGTCGCCGGGTGAGGAGGATATCCTCCCGGCTGGGGCTCGGATCCCCGGAGGGGTGGTTATGGAAGGCCACCGTGGTGGTGGCGCCGTAGCGCAGCGCCTCCCGGAAGAACTCCCGCGGCCCGATCAGGGTGGCGTTGCTGGTGCCCTGACTGAGGATCCGCTCCGCCAGCAGGGCCCCCCTGGTGTTCAGGGCCAGCAGCCCGAACCGCTCTTCGGTCCAGCCCTGGCACCGGGACAGCAGGTAGGCCCCGCAGGAACTCGGCGAACTGATCCGGGGGGCCTGGGCTCCGCTGCGCTGGCTGCGCCGGCACAGTTCCTGGGCGGCCCAGAGCTGGCAGGCCCTGGCCGGACCGACCCCGGGCAGGGCGATCCAGTCCGCGGGTCCCTGGGCCAGGATCCCGGCCAGACCGCCGCAGCGCCCGAGCAGCTCCTGGGCCGCCTCCACCGCGCTGTATCCGCGCCGGCCGGTGCCCCACAGCAGCGCCAGCAGATCGGCATCGCTCAGTTCCTCACCACGGCCCGCCAGCAGGCGCTCCCGGGGGCGCTGGTCGGGGGAGAGATCGGCCATGCGCACCGGACTAGACCTTGCGCCAACGGGAGGCCCCGTGGCGCCGGCGCAGGAGGGTGATGCGGGCCTCGTCGTTCAGCCGCAGGCACACGCCATCCCGGCCATCGGTCAAGAACCAGACATTGGCCTCGGCGGTGTGCCGGGGGGTGACGATGCTGCAGGCATGGGCCCAGCCGATCATCCGGGCCTGGGCAGCGCCCGGGATCCGCGGCGGCGAGGGCATTCCCGGCGGCAACCCCCAACGCACGCCAAGGGGCAGGACCAGGGGCTGGATATCACCCGGGCCCGGCCCTCCCAGAACCACCCGCACATCCCTGCCCCGGGTCCGCGCCAGCAGGATGGCCTGCTCCAGGCTGGCCCGCAGTTCACCCTGGACGGCGGTGAGGGCGGCGCCCCCGGGGCTCATGGACCCCACCCCCAGGCTGCCCAGAACGGCCACCAGCGATAGCACCAGAAGCAGTTCCAGCAGGCTGAAGCCCATCGGCGGCCGGTCGCGGGTTCCGGCGGAACGCGGAGCCACGGAAGTCAGGCGCCCGCCACTGTGATGTAGGGTTGCAGGCGATGGAAGGCTTTTTCCCCGATACCCTTGACGTTCATGAGCTCTTCGGGACGGCGGAACGGACCATGCTCCCGGCGGAAGGCGACGATCCGCTCGGCGGTCCTGGGCCCCACCCGGGGCAGTTGCATGAGCTCGGTGACGGTGGCGGTGTTCAGGTTGATGGGGTGGTCCGGGAGCCGGCGGGAGCCAGCCAGGAGCAGCGCCCCCGACAACCCCAGGGCCAACAGCCAGGAACGTCGAGCCAAGGTGAACCATCCGCCATGCCGCATGTTCATTCTCCCTTGGGGCGATGGAATCAAGTCCTGGGCCGGAACCCAAGCGGCCCGGCGGCAAGGGATGGTTCCGCCCCATTTGCCCCGGGAGTCACCTCGAGGTGACATCCAGTCGCGGTTTGCGCTCCAAGTTGGACCACTCCCGCGCTTGGGTAGAAAAACGAAAGACCTTTTCCAGCGTATTTTCATGACACGCCTGGCAAGGGCCGATAGATTCAAAAGGACAATCTAGGCTGTGATGAACCTATGATCAAAAAAGTCAGCAAGGCCGACCTCAAACTGGGCATGTTCATCCACGACCTCAACTGCGGCTGGATGGACCATTCGTTCCTGCGCAACAGCTTCATGCTGCGCAAGGACAGCGATCTGCTCAAGATCCTCGCCAGCGGCATCACCGAGGTCTACATCGACACCGTCAAGGGCATCGATTCCGGGGATGCCCCCACCCAGCAGCAGGTGGAGGATGAACTCTCCGCCAGGATGATGGGGCTGCAGCTGACCAGGCCGGCTTCCGGAACCACCACCCACCAGGAGGAACTGGGCTTCGCCAAGCAGATCCAGAAGGAAGCCAACAAGGTGATCCACTCCATCCTGGGCGATGTGCGCATGGGCAAGCAGATCCAGGTGGAGCGCCTGACCCCGGTGGTGAGCCAGATCACCGATTCCATCCTGCGCAACCAGGGGACCCTGGTGAGCCTATGCCGGATCCGGGAGGGGGACACCTACACCTTCATGCACTCGGTGAGCGTCTGCACCCTCCTGGTCACCTTCTGCCGCTACCTGGAGATGAGCCCCGAGATCATCCACGAGGCCGGCATCGGCGGGATGCTGCACGACATCGGCAAGATGCGGGTTCCCGACCACATCCTCAACAAGCCGGGAAAACTGACCGACCCGGAATTCGAGATTATGAAGAACCATGTGGTCCTAGGCCTGGAGACCCTGCGCCAGACCGAGGGCATCTCCCGCACCGTGGTTCAGGTGGCGGGGGAGCACCACGAGCGGTTCGAGGGCTCGGGCTACCCGGAGCGGATCAAGGGCAAGGAGATCTCGGAGCTGGGCCGGATGGCGGCCATCGTCGACGTGTATGACGCCCTCACCTCCAACCGGGTCTACCACAAGGGCATGGAGCCGCCGGCGGCCCTCACCAAGCTGTTCGAATGGAGCGACCACCACTTCGACCCGGAGCTGGTTCAGCACTTCATCCAGGCCATCGGCATCTATCCGGTGGGATCCCTGGTGCGGCTGGACAGCAACCGCCTGGCCGTGGTGATGGAGCAGGGCGCCCAGGGGCTGCTGTTCCCGAAAGTGCGGGTGATCTACGACATCCAGCGCGGCAAGAAGCTCGCTCCCCTGGACATCGACCTGTCGCTGCCCGAAAGCGCCGGGGACACCATCGTCAAGAACGAGGAACCCGAGGACTGGGCCATCAACCCCTTCGAATACCTCACCATGGAACGGATCTGAGCTCAGACGGAAGCGGGACTGGGTGGATCCCTCGCGCAATACGCGAAGCCCCCACCCAGCCCCTTCCCTTCCTGCCCTTTCCCGCGCCGCGCGCGAGAAAGGACCCTGGCGCCGGGCCGGAACCCGTATGCCACCCGGTTCGATCAGCCGTTCTGTTTGACGAAGTCGTCCATGAACGCCACCAGGGTCTCCACGTTGTCGACGGTGACGGCGTTGTAGATGGAGGCGCGGATTCCGCCGATGTCGCGGTAGCCCTTGAGGCCAACCATGTTGTTCTTCTTGGCCGCGCTCACGAAGCTGGCGGTGAGCTCCTCGCTGGGCAGGAAGAAGTCGACGTTCATGAAGGACCGATCGGCCTTCTCGGTGACGAACGGCTTGTAGAAGCCGGGGTGACGGTCGATGCAACCATAGAGCAGCTCGCCCTTCTTGCGGTTGTTGGCCTCGATGGCCTTGAGGCCGCCGATGGACTTGTTGTAGGCCAGCACGTTGCGCAGGATGTAGATGCCGAAGGTGGGCGGGGTGTTGTACAGGCTGTTCTTCTCGGCGTGCAGCTTGTAGCGCAGGTAGCTGGGCAGGTCATCGGCCTTGCATTGCTCGAGCAGATCCTCCCGGATGATGGTGAGGGTGACGCCGGAGGGGCCGAGGTTCTTCTGGGCGCCGGCGTAGATCAGGCCGAACGGATTGACGTCGAACGGCCGCCACATGATGTCGCTGGACATGTCCGCCACCAGGGGGACGCCGCCGGTCTCCGGGAACTCCTGCCACTGGGTGCCCTCGACCGTGTTGTTGGAGGTGATGTGGACGAAGCTCGCGTCCGGCCGCAGGGTGATCTCCGAGGCCTTGGGCAGGCGGCTGTACTGGACGTCCTTGGTGCTCCCGGCCAGACGCACGTTGTCTTCCCCGCCCACCAGTTTGGCTTCCTTGTAGGCCTTCTCGGCCCAGTTGCCGGTGACGATGTAGTCGGCCTTGCGGCCGCCCCGGAGCAGGTTGAGCGGGATCATGCCGAAGGAGAGGTGGGCGCCGCCCTGGAGCAGGATGATCTTGTAGTTGTCGGGAATGCCCATCAGTTCGCGGGTGAGGGCCAGGGCCTCCTCATGCACCGCGTCATATTCCTTGGCCCGGTGGCTGATCTCCATGACCGACATGCCGGTGCCGGCGAAGTCCAGAAGCTCTTCCTTGGCCCGCTCCAGGGCGGGGAGCGGCAATCCGGCGGGGCCGGCGTAGAAATTGATCGTTCGGTTGCTCATCTTGTACTCCTAGGCTTTGAAACGGGACAGGATATCAACCACGATATCGCCGATGCGGAGCAGGTTCTCCTTGCTGCTGCCGCCGATGTGCGGGGCCATGAAGACATTGGGCGCGGACAGCAGGGGGCAGTCGGCCGCGGGCGGGTCGCTGAACCATACGTCCGTGCCGTAGGCCCTCACCTTGCCGGAGGCCAGAGCCGCGGCCAGATCCGCTTCCACCACCACCTTGGCCCGGGCGGTATTGACGATGACCACCCCGTCCTTCATCCGGGCAAAGGATTCCCGGTTGAACATGCCCCGGGTCTGGTCGGTGAGCGGCGTGTGGATGCTGATGAAGTCGGCCTGGGCCAATACGTCATCCAGGGTCTTCAGTTCGGCCAGGGGGTGGCTGGAAAGGAAGGGATCGTAGGCGATCACCTTCATGCCGAACCCGGCGGCGCGCTTGGCCAGCTCGCTGGCGATGGCGCCAGCCCCGATCAGGCCCAGGGTCTTCTGGAACAGCTCGGTGCGCTTGAGTTCGTTCTTGGGAAACTTGCCTTCCTTCATGGCCATGTGGGCCTCGATCAGGCGGGCGGGAATGGCCACCAGGAACGCCATGGCCATCTCGGCCACGGCCACGCTGGAGGCGGCGGCGGTGTTCATGACCTCGATGCCCTTGGCCTTGCAGGCCTCCCGGTCCACGTTGTCGAGCCCGACCCCGCCCCGGATGACGAGCTTGAGGTTGACGGCCCGGTCGATCAATTCCTGGGTGACCTTGGTCTTGGACCGGATGAGGAGCACCTGGACCTGGGCCAGGTCGGCCAGGTCGGTGGTGACCTGACCGAACGCCGCCAGCCGCTGCGGCAGGGAGGCGTCAAAAGCATCTGCGATAAGGATCTTCACGTTCGAACTCCGTGGAATGGGGGGAAAAGCACTGTCGCTTCGGGTGGATCAGTCCTGGTAGGTGCGGACCAGCAGGCCCGACCTGAGCTTGGGCTCGAACCAGGTGGACTTGGGCGGCATGATCTGGCCCGCGTCCGCCACGGACATGAGCTCGTCCAGGGAAGTGGGGAACATGGAGAAGGCGACCTTGAAGCCACCGTTCACCCGCCGCTCCAGCTCGTCCATGCCGCGGATCCCGCCGATGAAGTCGATCCGGGTGTCGGTGCGGGGATCCTTGATGCCCAGGATCGGCGAGAGCAGGTTCTCCTGGAGGATGCTTACGTCCAGGCTGCGGACCGGATCGTCGGCCGGAAAGCTGCCGGGCTTGGCCACGAGCGAATACCAGCGGCCATCCAGGAACATCCCGAAGCTGCTGGGGGCGCCCGGGCTCCGCTCGGCGGCGGGGGCGACCGTGAACTTCTCCGCCAGGGCGGCCAGGAAGGCCTCGCTGGACAGGCCGTTCAGGTCCTTGACGATCCGGTTGTAGTCCATGATCTTCAACTGGTTGTGGGGGAATACCACCGCCATGAAGGACTCAAAAGGCTCCTCGCCGGTGGGCTGGGCGGTGGCGGCCCGGCGGGCCTGGGCATAGCGGATGGCGGCCGCGGTGCGGTGGTGGCCATCGGCGATGTACAGGGCCGGCACGGCTTCGAACAGGTGGTTCAGGGTGTAGATGTGGGTCTCATGGTCGATGACCCAGACCGTGTGGCCGATGCCGTCCTCGGTGACCACATCGTAGACCGGGGGGGTGGCCCGGACCTTGTCCACCAGGGAATCGATGTACGGAACCGCCCGGTAGGCCAGGAACACCGGCTCGGCGTTGGCCGCCTGCTCGGTGACGTGCCGGGTCCGGTCGTCTTCCTTGTCCTGGCGGGTGTATTCATGGCGCTTGATCGCCCCGTCTTCGTATTCCTTGACCGAGCACAGGCCCACCAGTCCGGCCTGGACATGATCGCCCATGCGCTGCTGGTAGATGTACAGGCAGGGCGCCCCCTCCTGGATCAGGGTGCCGTTCTGGATCATCCGGTGCAGGTTCCGCGCCCCCTGGGCGTAGACCTCGTCGGCATGGATATCCGTGGCCTCCGGCAGATCGATCTCGGGACGGGCCACATGCAGGAACGAGAAGGGGTTGCCAGTTGCCAGCTGGCGCGCTTCCTCGGTATTGACCACGTCGTAGGGCACCGACGCCACCTGGGCCGCCAGTTCGGGTTTGGGTCGGAATGCCTTGAATGGTTTGAGTTGTGACATGGAAGCCTTCCCTTCTGAGTGCTAGTTCTACGGGATGGTACATTCAAATTCACGATGGCTTATCTTCGCAAAGCCAGGGCTGGAGGAAAAGCCCTGTTACAGCTTTCGGTGAATTACCTCGCCGAACAAAGGCGTCAAATGGGAAGCGTCGTTCAGCCGGACCACCTGGAGGTGATCCAGGTCGTTTCCTTCCAATAAATTGAGGCAAGTCGAGGCCTGCCGGAAAGCCCAGACCCGGGACCGTTGCAGACCCAGGATCCGGCACAGCAGGACCCGGCACACGGCGTCGTGGGTGACCAGGAGGACGGCGTCCTCGGCGCCCAGGCCGGCGCAGGCCGCACCGAACGCCGGCCAGGCCCTGGCCTCCACCTCCCTCAGCGATTCGCCGCCCGGCAGGGTCACCTGGTCGGGGGTTTCCCGCCAGGCCCGCTGCAGGTCGGGGTGGGCCGCCCGGATCTCCTCCGGCAGCTTGCCTTCCCATTGCCCATGGCAGATTTCCATAAATGCATCGTTAAAATCCAGCAGACCCGCCCTATCCCCAAGGGCCAGTTCGGCGGTCTCCCGGGCCCGGAGCAGCGGCGAGGCCACGGCCCGCAGGATCGGCTGGGCGGACAGTCTCGCTCCCAGCAGCCGGGCCTGGGCCTGCCCGGCCGCGGACAGGGGGATGTCGAAGCCCTGCCCCTGGCAGCGGCCCTCGACGTTCCATTGGGTTTCACCGTGACGGACGAGAAGGATGCGCATGGGTCGGTCCGATCAGTCGATCCAGGGATTGATGGGCTCGGTGCCCGGGGCTTCCGGCGCCTGCCTCTGATCCCGGAGCAGGGCGGCGTTCAGCAGGAGTTCGGCCATGGTCAGCGCCATGGATGGCTGGACCCGGCAGGCGCCGACGAATTCCACCTGGACTCCTTCCCAGCCCAGGATCCGGAACGCGGCGGCCCGGCCCTCCTCCCGTTCGCAGGCGGCATGGATCAGCTCCCCGTCCTTCAGGTACAGGAACCCCGCCCGTTCCCCGGACCGCACCGTGAGGGTGGCGGTCTTGCGCTCCCAGTTGAGGAGCTGGAGCAGGCTCGACAGGGCCAGCCCCTGGACGATCCCCTGGGGCCGCCGGGCCGCGGCGGCCCGGATCTCGTCCATGAGGGTCTGGAGCCTGGGCGGTTTGGCCAGGATCCGCAGCGCGCCCAGTTCCACGGCCCGGTCCAGGAGTCCGGGTTCGGCCACCGAGGTGAGCACGATCACCGGCAGGGAGGGATACTTTTCCGTCAGCACGGCGATGAGCCCGTAGCCGTCCAGGACCGGCATGTTGAGGTCGGTCACCACCACGTCCACGGGCCTGGCCTGGAGCGCGTCCAGCGCCTCGGAGCCGTTCCCGGCCGACACCAGCCGGAACTCCTGCAGTCCCTTGAGGCCGGCCAGGTAGAACCGCAACGTGGCGGGATCATCCTCCACCAGGAGGACGGTCCGGGTGGGAGCTGCCTGGCCTCTGGGATCGGAGCTGGGAAACATGGGGGAACCTGTCGGGATAGCTTCTTAGCCTAACGTACTGGGCCCGCGGCTCAGGTCTTGTCGCTTTCCAGGCCCTTGGCGATCTTGTGCGGCGGCTTGGGTTCCAACCCGATCAGGCGGTCGGCCTCGGCCAGGTCCAGGGGGTGGGCCGCCATCCAGGTCACCGCCCAGGGGGGCAGCACGGCATCCTCGTAGTCCCTCACCTTGCGCAGGTTGCTCACCAGGGACTGGATCATGGCCTCATGCTGCGCCGCATCCTTGCCCCCGCGCTGCTGCTCGAAGATCGGCAGCGCGAAGTAGGCGCTCAGCGTGGCTTCGGCCGGCTTGCCCCAGACGGCGTAGGTCCGGTCCTCGGGGCCGCCCACCGGCTTGCGGTTCAGGTTCTCGCCGTAGAGGTAGTAGAACACCGCCTCGCCGTCGCTCCAGTTGCGCAGGACATCCAGCGCCCCGCCCAGGAGAAGGTTCTGCAATTGCAAGTCCTTGGGCTTGTCGGTGCGAAAATCCCAGGGGCCCACGTGGGCGTGGGCGACGCTGGGGTAGCCCACCTCGGTGATCATGACCGGGCGGTTGAACCTGACCTGGAGCGTCCGCGCCTTGTTGACGATCCACCACCAGGCGTCCCGCACCTGGTCCGGGGACGGGTATTCCTCATGCTTGGCGATGGGGTCGTAGGTGTTCATGCCGATCACGTCCAGGCAATCGCCGAAGGTGAAGCTGTCGTGGCTGTCGAAATTGACGCTGTAGGTGATCTTGCCGTGATAGACCTTGCGCACCTCGGCCACCAGCTGCCGCCAGCGGCCGGGAAAGCGGTGGGTGCTGGCCATCTCGGTGCCGACGCTGAACCATTCCACCCCTTCCTCCTGGGCGATCCGGGCCAGGTTCACGTTGAACGCCGTGTAGTTGCGCCACCACAGGGCCCAGTCCGAGGGCTCGATGTTGCCCCGCCACCAGTTGGCGTTCGTTGCCTCGTCCCTCATGTTAATGGTGGGAAAGAACATGATCCGCAACTGGTCGGCGCGGGCCTCCCGGAAGGTCCGGCGCAGGCTCGCCTCGGTGGGGCTGCTGGTGGGATGCCGGTGGATCTCGTTGCTGGTGCCGGTCTCCATGCGGTAGATCGCCTGCAGGCTCACACAGGTGGCGCCAGTGCCCTGGATCCGGTCCAGCTCCTCCCGGTAGTCGTAGTCGGGCAGCCCGGCGTACAGCCCCAGCACCATGCCTCGGGGTTGGGGCACCAGCTTGCGGCGCTCCCGGCGCCGGAACAGGACCATGACCAGGGGCAGGGCCAGCAGGGCCGCGATGGCGAGAAACTTCTTGATCATTCGTGAATCCTATTCGGCCGGACCGACCCGTTGCACGTGCACCTGAAGAATCCGCGGACCTTCCATCCGCTGGACGGTAAGCCGGGCCCCGGGGATCTCCAGGCTCTCCTGGGGGATCGGCACGTGGCCCAGGGTGGCCATGATCAGCCCGGCCAGGGTGTCGAAGCCGTCCCGCTGGCAGACCAGGCCCATCCGTTCCTCCAGGTCGTCGACGTGGACCTGGCCGCAGACCAGGAACTCCCCCGGGGCAACCTCCTGGATGTCGGCCTCGAGCTCATGCTCGTCCCGGATCTCCCCGAACACCTCCTCCAGGAGGTCCTCCAGGGACACCAGCCCG
>Ga0302279_10001018_pt1 | contig 40818 bp, 35 predicted proteins | sample III_Bog_N3_3_FD_194541 | JGI IMG/M metagenome (GOLD analysis project Ga0302279, IMG submission 194541) | Peat permafrost microbial communities from Stordalen Mire near Abisko, Sweden - III_Bog_N3_3 | ecosystem: Environmental > Terrestrial > Soil > Wetlands > Peat | place: Sweden: Abisko... | reverse complement strand
ATCTACGAGGTTGGCAAGGACGTGCCCGCCGAGGCCGTCAAGCGCGTCAGGCTCAAGCCGCACCGGTTTCACGGCGAGTGGAACTACGCAGTTCGGCGCGCCAAGACCGACCGATAATATGGACCGGGCGCCTAACGCGGCCCCTGCTCGTCCGATCGCGTCGGTACGACCTCACGTGCCTCAAGCACCGCGACGACACGCGTCAGCTCCGTCAGCTTCTCCTCGTCCTGGAGCCTGCGTCGCCTCGTCAGGAGCGACTCGCGCACCAGCCAGATGACAATCGGGTAGAGCAGGAAGTCGACCCCTCTCCCGATGCCGACGAAGTGCGCCAGGTAGTTCGCGCGCTCCGGGAACGCGATGAAGAAGGCCCCCACGAGGAACGCGAACGCCTCCACGAAGAGCGCTCGCCTGTTCTTGCCGCGCAGCGTCGCCCAGTCGTAGACGACAAGCCCGGCGACTAGGGCGAGCAATAGGCACGACGCGAAGCTCACTTGCTCTCGCCGAAGAGGTACTGCCCGAGCAAATCGCGGACGATGAGCGCGGCGCCCGTAGCCCTCTGCCCTTTCGCGCTCGTATCACTCGCGTACCGGACGGTGACGGGGATCTCGACGAAGGTGAGGCCATGCGTGCGCGCCAGGCGCTGCTTGATCTCGGTGGCGTGGGCCATTCGATTCTGCACGATGGGGACGCGCTCGAGCGCGCGACGGCTGAACGCGCGGAGGCCGTTGTGGGCGTCGGTGACGCGAAGCCCGGTGAGCACGCGCTCGAAGAGCTGCGCGGCGTAGAGGAGCGCACGTCGCGAACGGGGGACCTGGGACGCACCAAGGAAGCGGTTGCCAAACGCGACGTCGGCGCCGCTGCGGATGGCGTTCACGAGAGAGACCGCGTCGTCGGCGCTGTGCTGCCCGTCCGAGTCCATGGTGACGAAGACGTCGAAGCGATCGTCGCGGAGGGCGAGCTGGCGCGCCGTCTCGAGGGCCGCCCCTTGGCCAAGGTTCACCGCGTGGCGCGCGAGGACGATGCGGAGCGACGAGGAGCTGGCAGGGAGAGCGCTCGGTTCGACCGGGGACGCGCTGCCGTCGTCGACGACGAAGACAGTAACGCTGCCCATCGCGATGGAAGCGTCACGCACGCGCGCGAGCGTGGAGCCGAGCCGCGAGGCCTCGTCGTAGACCGGCATGAGAATCGCGACGCTCATCGTGGAACGAGGGTTCTATAGCGCGTCTCAGGGCGCGAGCGCGCAGCCCACGTCGGCGTCGGCGTCTCTCAGCGAGCAGAGGTCGGCCCTTCCGTCGCCGTTCACGTCGGCCAGGACCATCCCGTCGTTCATCCAGCCCTGCGCATCGTTGCGCCCCTTGGCGATCCACACCGAGCTGCCGAGGAGCCCTCGTGGCCCTGCGAGCGCGCAGCTCACGCCGTCGCGGGTCACGTGGCACTCGTCCTCGCGGCCGTCGCCGTTGAGATCACCCCGTAGCCCGGGACGAGCATGCGTTTTCGGCTCGGTTGGGCGTACGGACGCGTTGAACGACGCGGTCCACTCGAAGAACGTCTCGGGCCTTCGGTCGATGCCGCGACCCTCGCGCTCGACCGAACGCGCGCATCCGAAGCCTGCGCTGTCCGTGCCACAGAGGTCGGCTCGGCCGTCACCGTCAACATCGATGAACGTGATACTCGCGCGATCGAGCGAGGCTACCCAATCGGTCGTGAGGCTGTCGCCCGCGCGACCGCGGAAGGGGGAGAACGTGAGGACGGGGGACGCGAAGACGTAGCCGCGCGCTTCGAGCTCAGGGACGACGTGGCGTGCCACACGAAGCGCGTAGTCGGATCCAACGTCGCCTACGCGATCATGAAAGAGCACGATCCCGTGCCCGGTCTTCGCGATGGTGTCGAGGTAACGCCTGGCCGTGACCTCGGGGCGCACGCGGCTCTGGCGACCGGGCGCAGCAGGTTCGCATTCGAACGCGGGGTGGTCGGAACGGCAGTAGAGAGAGCTCTCCCAGTCCTTGCGATCAATGTCCCAGCGCACGGGGCCGACCAGCTCGTCGAGCGCTGGGTCCTGATCGACGACCGCCCCCGCGTCGTCGTCCCACGCGCCCCCTGGTGAGCGGAACACGCGCAGCTCGTTGATGAGAAACGGATCGATGCGCCTCTGGTTCTCCTTGAGCTCGAAATCGACGACGCCGGGGTTGGCGGACGCAAGCAGCACGTGGTTCGCCGTATGGTTCCCCAGGCGGTGCCCGAGCGCGACCAGGTCGCCCAGTATGGGAATGAACGCGTACCCCGTCTCGAACTCGTGCGCGCCTCGCCCCGGCTCCTCTGAGAGATTCCCTGCCCACTCGTCGACTACGAAGAACGTCGCCGAGATGCGTTTCTCCGCAAGGTAGCCCGCGAGCCTCAGCGTGCTGACATCCGGCCCGTCGTCCCAGGTGAGCGCGAGCACGTGGTCGGGGAACGCGCGGCCGTCGAGCTGGGGGTGCAGGCGCGGCGGCGCATGAAGGGCGACCGCCCGGGGCTGCGTGGCGGCCGCGTGCGAAAGGGGCTCGAGGTCACCCGGTGGCGCTGAGCAGGCTGCGAGAGCGAGCCCCGCGAGGAGCCCACGCGAAAGCGTGCCGAGCGCGGGGCGGAGCGGGACCATGCGAGACGGCTTCTCCTAGTGCGAAACGGAGCGGCAGGCCAGGAACCTCAGAATGGCGCGGCGCGGCGCACCGGAGGCAACCGACGGCCGGCTGACTTCGGCGTCGCGTCGCGACGTCGTGGCACACCGTGGCATGGACGAACCTTCGCGATTGTCCGCGAATCCAGCCGCGGCATGCCGGGTGCTAATGGCCCCCTCATGAAAAGAGCTCCGTACGTTTTCGTGATCCCTCTCGCCCTCCTGGCTGCCGCGTGCGGCGGGAAGACGTCGAGCCCGGGCAGCACGACGTCCGGCTCCGGCACCACGGCGGCCGCCGCCGCGAAGTCCGAATTTCCCATCGGCACCCTCTCCCAGTGCAACTCGCTGGTCGCGCTCGACGGAGACATGGGCGACTCGGCCGGAGACGGGACAGTCACGCTTGCGGAGCACGACGGCGTCATCACGGCGCAGTTCTCCGGTGGCAACGGGCTGCTCTTCACCGGCACGGTGAAGTTCGAGGTGACGACGGGAACGACGGCGATCGCCCTACCGGGCCAGTCGATCGACGTAACCGACTATTCGGACGCCGCCCCGCCCACGGAAGTCGCTGACGGCGTTCTCGCGCTCGTCGACGGGAACCTCGTGGCCTCGCTCGTGGGACCGGCTGGCAAGAACCCGACGTGGTTGCAGTGCGCCGTTCCCTACGCGTCCTGCGAAACTTCCCCGAGCGCGCCTTCCGCGCCGCTGCCGAGCGGCACGTACGGGAGCTGCATCTCCTCGAGCGGAGGTGGCGGACCCACTGGGCTCGGCAACGTCGTGCTCACACGCGCGGGAGGAACGGTCACGGCGTCGTTCTCCGAAGAGCTCGTAAGCACGGTCGATTCGCAGGGCGCAGACGGAGGCTTTCGATCCTCGGTCGATTTCAAGGTCGTCGGGCCCGGCACCGCGGTGTCGGCGCCCGCGGCTTCGGCGACCACCACGAGCGTGTGCGGCGACGACGGGTACTCCGCGGTGCTCCAGGTCGACGGGGATTCGCTCTTCTTCGAGGGCGGCGAGAACTGGCAGGTCAATTACATCACGTGCACCGCGACGAACGGGACTGCGGCGCTCGCGGTCGATGGAGGGAGCGGCGCGACGCAGCCCGATGGTGCGACGCTGGCCGCGACCGACACGGGGCGCAAGGTCGCCTCCTGCAGCGCGTGCGGATCCACCGAGACGTGCGTCGGAGCCAGCTTTCAGGGAGACGCGTGCCTTCGCCCAGACGGCGGACCGGCGAGCTGCCCGAGCAACACGTCGTGGGACACCGGCTCGAGCTGCTGCGTCGGCAATCCCACGGTCAGCTACACCTGCTGGCCGCTCCCGCCGACCTGCACCGAGGGCGTGACCTGCGAATGCGCGTCGGGCCTGGTGTTCCTCGCCTGCGGCGTTCCCGGCGCGGGCTGCACGCCGATGGACGGCGGAGTGACGTGCGAGGAGTTAGGCCCTTGAGGGCCACATAGACACCCGGCAGGAGCCTTGGCGACGTCGCGCTCGTCAGGCCTCGGCCGGATTCCTGTCCTCGTTCTCCTCCAGCTCGTCACTGTCAGGCTCGCGCGACAGGTTCACGCGATCGCCCACGACGTAAAGCGGCCTCTGCTTCACCTGCTCGTAGATACGCCCCACGTACTCGCCGAGGATTCCGATCATCAGGAGCTGCACGGACGACAGCAGCGCCACCAGCACCACGGTCGTCGTCCAGCCTTGGACGGTGTCGTGCAGCACGATTTTGTCGAAGAGCGCCCACGCCGCGTAGACGACGCTCGCGATGCTGATGAACATGCCGAGGTACGTCGCGAACCGAAGCGGGAGCACGCTGAACGAGGTGATGCCGTCGATGGCGAAACGGACCATCTTCCGGAGCGGGTACTTCGTCTCCCCCGCCGCGCGCCCCGGCCGGTCGTAGAGCACCCCTATCTGCTTGAAGCCGACCCACGAGACGATGCCTCGCACGAAGCGATGCGCCTCGCGGAGCGAGCGCAAGGTCAGCACGACCTGGCGGCTCATGAGCCGGAAGTCCCCCGCGTCGAGCGGGACCTCGATGGGGATCATGGCGCGGAAGACCCGGTAGAAGTACTTCGCGGTCACGAGCTTGAACCACGTCTCCCCTTCGCGGCTGCGTCTCTGCCCGTAGACGACGTCGTACCCCTCACGCCAGCGGGCCAGCATCTCGACGACGACCTCGGGCGGGTCCTGCAGATCGGCGTCCATCACGACCACGGCCTTGCCCCGCGCGTAGTCCACCCCTGCGGTGATGGCGCTCTGGTGGCCGAAGTTCCTCGAGAACGAGAGCACCCGGTAGCGGTCGTCCTTCTTCGCGAGATCCTTCAGCAGCGGGAGCGATTTGTCCTTCGATCCGTCGTTGACGAAGAGCACTTCCACGTCGACCCCAAGCGTGCCGAGGAACGTCTGCAGCCGCTCGTGGAGGATGGGGATGACCTCCTCCTCGTTGTAGATCGGCAAAACGAGGGTCAAGGTCGGTCGCTGCATCGGGGCCACGTAAAGTATCGGCATCGCGTTCCCCGGGCTAACGAATTGCGGTAGACAGGCCCGATGCGGACCGCGCAATGGCTGGGGCGTTCCCACCGCCGAGCGCACGCATCGGGGGGGAAGCCCACCTGGGTGGTCCCTCGCGCAACGACCGCGTTCTTCGTGCTCGTGTTCATCGTCTTCACGTGCGTGGAGCCGTACCTCGCCGCGGTGAACAACCCGAACGAGAACACGCGGACGTACATGACGATGGCGATCGTCGAGAACCACACGTTCAGGCTCGACGAGATCGTCGTGCGTCAGGGCTGGGTGGGGGACCTGGGGCGCGCCGCCGTGAGGGTCCCACCGCCGCCGGCGGTGCCCGGCAATCCGCCGATCCCCACGCTGCGTCCGATGTTCTTCGACCCTTGGGTCCGCGGAAACGAGACCGAGGTGAAGGCGTACATCTCGGTGAAGGCCCCCGCGATGAGCTACTTCGGCGTCCCGTTCTACTGGGCGTTCACGAAGATAGCGCCGCGCTTCGGCCACCTCGTGCCGACCGACAAGTCGACGCCGGTCGAACGCGCATGGTGGCTGCGTGGGGCGACCATCACGCTCCGTGTGTTCACGGTGCAGCTCCCCTGCTTCTTCTTCCTCGTCTGGTTCGAGCGGTGGCTACGCCGTACGACGGACGACATCGTGCTTCGGCTCACCGCGGTGGCAGCCGTCGGGCTCGGGTCGAACTTCCTCGCCTACGCACTGATGTTCGTGAGCCACGCGACGTCGGCCGTGGCCGCGTTCATGGCGTTCGGTCTCATCCTGAGCGCACGTCTCGACTCGCTGGGGGAGAGCAGGGAGCGCACGGCGCGCACGGGCTTCGCCGTGGGGCTGCTCATCGGGATGCTGCCGCTGCTCGAGTACACGGCGGTCCCAGTGGCCGTGCTGCTGGGGATCTACGGCATCACGACGTTCTGGCGACCACGTCAGCTGCTCGCGTTCATTCTGGGCGGGCTCATCGACGTCGCGGCGCTGAGCTTCTACCAGGCGCGCGCGTGCGAAGGATGGGCGAACCCGTGCCCGAAGTTCGCCGAGGGGTACACGTGGCTTCAGTCGAAGACGTTCGGCTTCGGCAGGCCGAGCGCCGCCTTCCTGAAGGACGCCTCGCTCAGCCACAGCTCCGGCTTCTTCGGGATGAGCCCGTACATGTGGCTGGGGCTCCTGGCGATCCCGTTCGGCCTGGTGGTCACGTACGGCACGAGCCTCGAGCGGCGCGAACGGCGGATGGCCACACTGATCTGGGTCTCGAGCATGGTCGCGCTCTGGATCTTCGTGAGCGCGGCGTCGAACCCGCACGGTGGGTGGTCGATTGGCCCGCGCTATCTCGGCGCGGCGCCGCCATTCTTCGCGTTCGGGGCGGTCCTTGCGCTCGAGCGCATCAGCCAGCGTTCACGAACGTGGCGCCTCATCGCGAGAGCCACGGCCGGAGGGCTCGCGGTCGCGGGCGCGGCCGAGGTGGGGCTCGTATCGATCGTCTACAACACGGTCTCGGAGACGACGGCGCGCCCGCTATCCCAGTTTGCCCTTCCGCTCGCGCGGGCGGGGTTCGTGCCGCACCACCTGGGAGAGCTCGTGGGGCTCCCGTCGACGGCCTTCTGGTACGTCGTCGCAGGCTGCCTCGTCGCGGCCGTCCTGCTCGCGGCAGCGTGGCCCGCGCGTGACACGGCGTGGTCGTGGACCTTTCGGGTCGTCGGGGTCATCGCCGTCGCGGCCTACGGTCTCGGCCCGGCGTTCGCGCCCATCCCCCCCGAAGAGCCGAACGACGCGCGCTTCCCAGGCTACGTCGCGAGCATCTGGGAGCCACCGACCCGCGACCGCATGACCAAGCTACGCGAGGAAGCCGAGAAGCCCGGCAACCTGAAGCCGTGCAACTGGTTCAAGATCGCAGACCTCGAGACGGCGCTCGGGATGATGGGGGAGGCCGCCCGCGAAGAGCACCGAGCGACGGTCCCGCGCTCGAAGTGCCCCTGAGCGAGCGCCTCAGTGCGCGGCTCCCATCAGCTCGCCGTACGACAGGAACGCGACGAAGCCGAGCATGATGACGAGCCCCACGGCGTGCACCCGCGCTTCGATCTTTGCGTCGGCGCGCTTCCGCGACGCCGCCTCGAAGGCGAGGAACAGGAGCCGACCGCCGTCGAGCGCCGGGATGGGGAGCAGGTTGAAGCCGCCGAGGTAGGCGCTGAGCACGCCGAGGAACTGCATCGTGTTGGCCGCGCCACTCTCGACGACCTCACGCGTCATCAGGAAGATGCCCGGAGGGCCGAGGAACTCGAGGCCGTCGTCCTTCCCCGCGAGCTTGAGCGCGATGCCTCGGGCGAGGCCATGAACGAGCTCGTAGACGACCTTCGGGGGCTCGGTCAGGCTGAGCTTCAGGGCCTCGGTCGCCGTGACCTTCACGACGCGCTGGTACGGGCCGATCATGATCTTCCCGGCGAGCTTCCCCTCTGTCTTGGCGAGAGGCGTCACGCTCATGTCGAGCATCTTGTCGCTTCGCTCGACCGTGACCTTGATGGGCTCGCCTGCGTGGGACCCGACCGCCTTCTTCAGCTGGTCCCAGTCCGCTACCGGGACGTCGTCGACCTTGACGATGCGATCTCCGTCTCGCATGTCGGCCTTGCGCGCCGGCCCTTCGGTGGCGATCGACACCCGCATGGTCGTCTCCTCGACCACCTTGTGCCCGCCCAGGTAAAACCCGCCGAACATCAGCACCGACGCGAAGAAGTAGTTGAACGCCGGCCCTGCCGCGATGGTGCAGATGCGCGCCCAGAGGCTCGCGTTGGCGTAGCTCTCCGGGTCCTTCGGATCGATCTCCTCGTACGGGTTCAGCCCTGCGATCTGCACGTACGCGAGGAAGGGGATGATGGCAATTTGATAGACCGTCGCGCTCCCGGCCGGCTGGTGGCGGTAGAGCACCGGGCCGAAGCCGATCGAGAACTTCACGACCCGCATGTTGAACTTCCGCGCCGCGAGGAGGTGGCCCGTCTCGTGGACGACCATGAGCAGCGCGAGCGCGAGGAGCGCGATGACCGAGTGCATTGAGGGTAACGTTAAGCCTAGGGGCGCACCCGCGCCACGTCGAACGTCTTTCTCGGGTCAGCCGGTTGCCTTGGGCTTGACGCTCCGCAACCATATGCCGTCGCGGGTGCTACGCACGTCGCCGTCGCGTTCGAGCTGCGCGAGCAGCCGACTCACGGTCTCGGTAGTCGCGTTGATCATGCTCGCCAGCTCGTGCCGCCGGAGCGGCAACGCAATGAACCGGCCGGCTCCCAGCGGCGTGCCGTACTCGGCCGCCAGCCCTTCGAGGAGGCATTGCACGCGCGCCTTCACGGAGCCCGCGACCAGCTCGTCGAGCCTGCCCATGGCGCGGCGTGATTCCCGAACGAGCCACGCGAAAAGGGCGCGGTCGAGAGACGCGTGCGTCGCCATCAGGTGGAGAAGCGCGCGACGCTCGAGGACGAAGAAGTCGGACGCGCGGAGGGTCACGATGCTCGCGGCGGACGGCAGCCCATCGAAGACGGAGTTGTCCGGAACGACGCAGGGGGCGCGCATGACGTCGATTACGCGCACGACATCGCCCGGAGCGCACGCGGCGCAGCGGACGACCTTTACGGCCCCGCGCACGAGGACGAAGAGCCCCTCGGCGACCTGCCCCTGCCGCACGACGTGCCCTTGCGCGAAGAGCCTGCGTGGCGACGCGAGAGCCGCGACCTCACGAATGACCTCGGGCGTGACGTCACCCAGCCCCTGAACCAGCGGGAGCTCGGTGGCTGCGTCGAGCTGATGGGTCCCCGACATCATGGATAAGCGTAAGGCTCGGGAGGCCGCCCGTCAGGGGGTCGAGATCATCTTCACGATACGCATGAGCGCGACGTAGCGCTTCAGGTTTTCATGGCGCTCGTGCTCGCGCCTACGTGAGGATGCGCGCTCCATGACGCGAGCCCAAAGGTCGAACGGGTTGGCCATCGCCGCCCTGCTCGCGGCGAGCGCGGTCGTGGGCGCGGCGCGCGCGGACGCAGGCGAGGGGGCCAGCGCGAGCGACGTGACGGTCCGGGGCACGCCTGCGTCGACCGCTTCGGGCTTCGTCTCCAAGGGGAGCGAGGCCGACGCCACGCGCGAGGTCACCGATGTCGCGAGTCTCCTGGACCCTCTCCCCGGCGTTCACGTGCGACGCACGGGCGCGGACGACACGTTCTCGACCCTCTCGATTCGAGGCTCCACCTCGTCCGAGGTGGCCGTCCTCTTCGCGGGTGTGCCGCTCACGGGGGGGGCCGATCCGTCGCTCGACCTCTCGTCGCTGCCGCTCTGGCCTGGCGCGAAGGTGCGCGTGTTCCGCTCCTTCACGCCGGCGTCGGTGGGGAGCGGGTCGCTCGGCGGGACGTTGACGCTCGAGCCGCCTAAGCCCACGGACGCCGAGGGGTCGCTCGTGTGGGTGGGGGTCGGGTCGTACGGCGAGGAGCGGCTGCGGCTCGCCGACGTGCGCGCGCTGATGGATGGGCGCGCACGCATCGTGACGGCGTTCAGCGCCGGGCGAGCGACGGACGACTTCACGTACTACGACGCGACGAACCTGAGCGCCTCGGGCCCTCCTTCGTACGCGACCCGGCAGAACGACCAGCACGCATCTCTGAACGCGTTCACGGCGCTCGCGCTCCCGCTCGACCTCGGGGGGGGCGAGCCGGGCACCGTCACCGTAACGGCGATGGCGCAGGCGCGCTTGCAGCATCTCCCGGGCGCGGCCTCTTCCCCGACGATCTTTGCGGAGGTGGCGACGAACCGTGAGCTCCTGTCGTTCGACGTCGCCAAGCCCATCGGCAACGCGAGCGCGCTTCACCTCATCGGCTGGACGAGGCGCGACGAGCTCGCGAGCCGTGACGCGCCTGCACCGTTGAACAGTGTCTACACGGACACGCCTGCCTCCACCGACGACGTGACCCTCGGCGCCGGCGGGGCCGCGTCGTGGCGCACGCAGCTCGCGCAGAAGGGGTCGATCGAGGCGCGGGTCGACGGCAGCTTCGAACGCTTCGCCCCCGGGAACGACGTTTCAGAGTTCGGGGTGGAGCCGGGAGCGACCCGAGCCTCGGTAGGGGGCGGCGCGGACGCGGAGTGGCGACCGTGGGCTCGATGGGGGCTCAGCGCGTCGGGGCGCATGGACGTGAGCGTCGATGGCGCGGATGCTGCGAAGGCAGGATCGAACGCGATCGCACCCGCCGTGGGGACCGACGTACGACCGACAGGGCACGTGGGGACGGAGGTGCTGGTCGGCCCCGTGACACTCTCCGCGCACGGAGGCGCTCTCGCGCGGCCGGCGTCGTTCGTCGAGCGCTACGGAGATGGCGCCATCCTCGCGAACCCTACCTTGCGGTCCGAGTCCGCGGTGACGGTCGACGCGGGGGCGCGCTACGCCGCGAAGACACATGGCTGGAAGGTTCAGGCCGAGCTCGACGGCTTCGCGACGCACGCCGACGACCTCATCACCCTCGTGACGGAGGGGGCGCTCAATCATCTTAAGGCGGAGAACATCGCGAGCGCGCGCATCTTCGGGCTCGAGACGAGCCTTTCCGCGCGCGGCTACGGCTTCGACCTCCGCGCCACCTACACGGGGCTCCTCACGTTCAACGACGACCCAAGCATCTGCCTCACGTGCACGACGCGTCCGCCCCTTCCGGGGCGCCCGGGCGACGACTTCGTAGGGGACGTGGCCTACACGTGGGGGCCAGTCCGCGTGCGGTACGGGCTCGACGTCGTGGCGCACCTCTTCACCGACGAGGGGGGAGCGACCGCCGTGCCCGACCGAATACTTCAGTCGACAGGGGTCCGCGTTGCGGTGCCGTGGGTGCGCACGCTGCGCCTCGCGTTCGACGTGAGCAACCTGTTCGACGTGAGGAGCGGGCTCACGCCGGGCTTCGATGGGCTCACGACGCGCGTGCCCGTCGGCGACCAGTTCGACTACCCGCTGCCAGGGCGCACCCTGCTCTTCACGGCGCGCTGGTCACCAGGGGCAGCGGGGACGCAAGAAGAGGCACGCTAGAGACGAAGTCCGCGATCGCCCGTCGCGTCGGCTCGCTCGCTTCGCGCGCCGGGTCATGCCCGCACGCCTCGAGGACCACCCGCTGGAAGCTCCCCGCGAGCCCGCGTTCGATGGCGTCGACCTGCGCGAGCGTCCCGTAGCGGTCGTCCGCCCCCTGTATGACGAGCACCGGGATATGCACGTTCGGCAAGAAGCCTTCGAGATTCCACTGCCGGAACGCGGGGTCGAGCCACGCGTCGTTCCATCCCCAGAAGGCGCAGTCGGTGTTGTCGCCGTGGTAGCGCGCGAGCTTCGCACGAAGGCTCCCGTCGACGAACGCAGCACGGGCCTCGCGGATGCTCGTGACGGAGACCTCCTCGCAGAACACGTGCGGCGCGAGGAGCACGAGCCCACGCGTGCGCAGACGCGAGAGCCCGCTCCCCGCGTAGACGAGCGCGATGGACGCGCCGTCGCTGTGCCCGACGAGCACCGCGTCCTCGATGCCGAGCCGCTCGAGCAGCGCGGGGAGGACCCTCTGCCCCTCGTCGTGCATGTACGTCAGTGGCCGAGGGAGCGGGATAGGCGCCGAGCCGCCATAGCCCTGCCGGCTGTAGACGAGCACGCGTGCGCCGGTGTCGTCGGCGACCCGCTTCGGGAAGTCGCGCCACATCGCGATGCACCCGAGCCCCTCGTGGAGGAGCACGAGGGTCCTTCCGATGGGGTGTACCGGCAGGGCCCACTCGTATTCGAGGCGCGTACCGTCGACCTCGACGGTCTCGAAGCTCACGGAGCTCGGCGCGCGGCGGTCCATCCCTCGCCGTGTCGCTCGTAACGGACGCACTCATGCAACCGCACAGGGCTCGCCACCCAGAGCTCCACGGCGGTCGCTCGTAGGCTGAAGCCTCCCCAGTGTGTCGGTCGAGGAAGCTCATGGCCTTCCCTCTCCTTCTCGAGCGCCTCGTAGCTCGCGCGTAATGACTCCATGCTCTCGATGGGCCGGCTCTGCGGCGAGACGGTCGACGCGATGCGATTGCCGCGGGGCCTACTCGCGAAGTAAGCGTCCGACACGGCGGCATCGGTCCGCGTCACCGTCCCCTCGACCCGCACCTGCCTCTCGAGCTCGCGCCAGTGGAAGACCGCCGCGGCTCGCGCGTTGGCTTCCAGCTCTTGCCCCTTGCGAGACTCGTAGTTCGTGAAGAAGCGAATGCCATCGTCGTCGAGCCCGCGGCACAGCACGATGCGGACCGAGGGGATCCCATCGGGCGTAGCGCTCGCCAGCGCCATGGCGTCCGCGTCCTTGATGCCTCGCGTGCGAGCCTCTTCAATCCACGCGGCGAGTGTCCGCAGAGGGCTTCGTGTCGTATCGATCTCCATGATGGGGCGCATCGTAGCGTGCGGGCTCTGCGCGCGCGAAGGGAACGCCCAAGGCGGTCAGCGGAGCGCTGAGGAGGCGTCCGGCTCTTCCGTCGTCATCTCGACCGCGGGCCACGACAGCGGCCAGCGCCGTCCCGTGCCGCGATCCCATAGCTCGAGGCGCGTGCCGCGCGACGTCGCGGGGAGCATCACTCCGATGCGCGACGTGAGCTTCTTCGTGAACGAGACGCTTGTCCCGTGGAGCATCCGCCGCCCCGCGTCGCCGTCGGCCCCTGTCACCGCGTCCACTCCACCGAGCCCCGGGAAGTCGAAGCGCACCCGCTCGAGCAGCGTGCGACCCGAGTAGAGCTCGAGAGCGAACCGACCCATTACCCGCGGCGTCTCGCGCGGCGCCGGGAGCCGGACGGGATGCACCGCCACGAGGAAAACGTCCCCCTTGTCGTAGCGGAGGTCGTAGACCCACTGCTGCTGCTCGACGAGGGGCGCCGGGTCGGGGGCGATGGCGACCAGCGCGGACGCATCGGGGCCGGTCGGCGGCGGCTGGAAGAGCAGGACCGTGCGCGACTTCGCGAGCGGAACGGCGGGGACCGTCCAGTTGGACGACGACGCGTCCGGTGACGACTCCGGCGGCGGGGTCACCGGCGATGCGGGGGGCGGGTTCGTCGTACAGGTCGTCGCCATGAGGCCGAGAACCGCCGGCAGGACGAGAGCAACCGCAGCCGTGTTGCGGCGAAGCGAGGACGCGAGCACGGCCGACCGTATCGCAGTCCTATCCCCGACGCACGTGACCTCGCGGAGATGAATGAAGCCCTGGCACGTGCGTTGCTGACGGGCAGGCATGACCACCTTGAGCTCCCTTCTTCTCGCGTCCGCTGCATGCTTCGTCTCCGTCGCGCTCACCGGCTGCTCCCCCATCAACCTCGACACCGACAGCAACGCCGTGGGCATGGCCGACTCGTTCGACGTGGATTTCTTCGGTGTTCACGCCAATGACCTCCACACCCCCTACCTCGCGGGGGCCCAGGTCGGCATCTCCGTGCTGGCGAACGCGACCCGCAGCGAGGTGGGGTGGACGCTTTCGAGTTCTGATCCGAATGTCGTGCAGGTGACCTCGCAGCTCTCGGCTGGGAGCGGGACGCTCGTCGCCGGGAGACCGGGTCAGGCGACACTCAGCATCCTCGACTCGAGCGGCACCGTGCTCGACAGCCAGCAGATCACGGTGGCGATTCCAGACCAGGTCAGCGTCTACGCGCAGGGGCTTCTCGCTACGGGCGCGTCCGACGAGGCCGCGCAGGTGACGCAGGCCAGCATCGTCGCCGGAGGGGACGCCACGTTCCTCGTCCGCTACTTCTCGCAGGGGACCGAGCTCTTCGGGAGCGGCGCCGTGAAGACGAGCGCGACCGGAGGGGTGGAGAGCTCGATCGTCTCGGAGTCGTTCGCGACCGACCGTGACTTCATCCAGGTGTCGCCGCCCCCGATGGGTTCGTCCGGCTCCGTGTCGCTGGTGGTCCTTGGGACCGTCGTCTCGGTCATCCCGATCACGGCCGTCTCGCCCACCGCAGTAAAGAGCGTGACGGTCCTCCCGCAGAGCAGCGTGGGCGCGCAGACGGGAGACTCGCTCGCGCTCTACGCGCACGCGATCGACGCCAACGAGGACAGCGTCTACGGCGCCTCCTTCGACTGGGCCATCAACGGCGAAACGCAGCCGGTGTACGACACGACGACCTCCTTCGACGCAGGGAGCTCCGGCGACGACGCCGTCCAGGTGCAGCAGCCGAACGATCTCTTCTTCTACACCTTCGACGCGAGCGCCCTCGAGACGGTCGAGGCCACGTTCGAGGGGTTCACGCAGTCGATGGACGTCCACGGGCAAGGAGGGAGCGTCGGCTCGACCGCGACGCAGGTCGCATGCTCGCTCTCGGGCGCCCCCGGCACGAGCGGCGGCGCGCCGGCGTTCGCGGGGCTCGTGCTCGCGATGGCCGGGCTGGTGCTCGCGCGTCGCAGGGTGACCTGCGCGGCGTAAGCGTGCAGGATTGGCCGCATGGCCCGGCGCCGCTTTCAGAGCCTCGAGGTCATCCTCGTCATCCTCATCAACGTCGCGGTCTTCGTCTACGAGCAGTCGCTCACGCCGTTAGCGCGCGCGCGCTTCGCGATTCGCTACGGCGCCGTCCCTTCGATCATGTGCGACGCCTGGGAGCTGGTGCGTGAGCACGGCCTCCAGCCGGAGCTTCTCCGCTGGGGGCTCCCGCTCGTCACGGCGAACTACCTGCACGCCGACATCGGGCACATCGGCGGCAACATGCTCTTCTTCTGGGTCTTCGCGAACGTAGTCTCGCGCGCCGTCGGTCGTACGCTGCTCCTCGTCATCTACCTCGTCGCGGGGATGGTCGCGGTGCTCGTCTACGTCCACACGAACCCTACGTCCGATGGGCCGATGGTCGGTGCGTCGGGGGCCATCGCGGGGCTCGAAGGGGCGTACTTCGTCTTCGTGTTCCGCTGGGAGGTCCCTCACGCGACCGTATGGCCGCTCGCGGGGCCCGTGCCCGCGGCGACGCTCGCGTTCCTCGCGGTCATCAACTTCGTGCTCGATACGGGCGCGTTCGTCGGCCACTCCGGCGGCCATGTCGCGTATGGGGCGCATGTCGGCGGCTTCCTCGGTGGCGCCCTGGTCGCGATGGTGATCGCGACGGCCTGGACGCCGAAGTGGCGCGAGGCATGAGCGCGAGCCCTGGCCTGCTAGGGTAGGCCGCGACCTCGAAGTACGCTTTGCCGCAGGAGCGGCGCGCCCGAACATGCCGATCCAATGGTACCCGGGCCACATGGCCAAGGCGAAGAAGGCCCTCGCCGAGGCGATGCCGCGCCAGGACGTCGTCATCGAGGTGCTGGATGCCCGTGCGCCCAGGGCCAGCGAAAACCCCGTGGTCACGGAGATTCGCGCGCACAAGCCCTGCGTGAAGGTGCTCGCGAAGAGCGATCTCGCCGACCCGGACGTGACGCGCGCGTGGCTCGCACACTTCGAGAGCGAGGGCGAGGGGGGAGGCGAGGGGGGAGGAAAAGTTCTCGCGATGGCGGCGACCACGCAGCGCGGCTCGGAGACCAAGCAACGCGTGCTGGCCCTCTGCCGACGCCTCGTGCCGCGCGTCGCCGAAGCCGATCCTACGCGCCGCGCCGCGCACGTGCTCATCACGGGGGTGCCGAACGTCGGCAAGTCGACCCTCATCAACACGCTCGCGGGCAGACGCGTCGCGAAGGTCGGCGACGAGCCGGCGGTCACGAAAGCCGCTCAGCAGGTAGTGCTCGACGGAGGGATCATCCTCTCGGACAACCCCGGCATCCTCTGGGCCAAGCTCGAGGACCAGGAGGCGGCATATCGCCTGGCGCTCGCGGGGGCGCTTCCCGACACGGCGATGGACTTCGAGATCGTCGCGCACTTCGGCGCCGAGCTGTTCCTCCGCCGCTACCCCGCGATGCTGCTCGCGAGGTACTCGCTGAAGACTCTGCCCGCCGGGCCGAACGAGCTTCTCGCCGAGATTGGCAAGCGCCGCGGCTGCATCCGGGCGGGCGGCGTCATCGACCTCCACAAGGCCGCCGACCACCTGATCCACGACTTTCGCGACGGGGTCCTCGGCCGCATCAGCCTCGAAGAGCCGTAAGGTCTCCGAGGGCCGCGTCCCACGCGACGTCGTCCCCCGTGCCCGCGCGCCACCAGTCGCGAAGCTCGGTCGGTACCGGCGCCGTAATCTCGAGGACGCTTCCGTCGTGGCGTGGCACCCGGACGCGCGCGGCGTGGAGCGCGATCCGGCCGAAAGAGACCACGCGCCCCGTGGGGAGAGTCACTCGCGACGGACCGCCGTAGACGCGGTCGCCGAGGAGAGGCGCGCCTGCGTTCGAGGCGTGCACGCGGAGCTGGTGGGTGCGCCCGGTGACCGGCTCGAGCGCGAGGAGCACCCAGCTCGAGGCGCGCGCTGTGATGGCGAAGCGCGTCAGCGCGCTCGCGGCGTCCTTGCCGGCCACCGCGCGATGGCGTGGGTCGGCAGCGCGTCCGATGGGGGCATCCCAGTCGCCGTAGGGCTCCTTGGGCTCGGTCGCCGCGATCGCGACGTAGCGCCTCGCGTAGTCACCGCGTTCTCTGGCGGTCCGCAGCCTCTCTGCAGCTGCAGGCGTGCGCGCGAAGCAGACGACGCCGCTCACGCCGCGGTCGAGCCGGGACGTCGGGTGCAGGATTGCCGTGTCGACGCCGAGCGACCGAGCAACCGATGCCAGCAGGCTCGAGGCGCCGCCGTCCTGATCGGGAATCGTGACGAGGTCGGCGGGCTTGTCGGCCGCCACGAGCCCGTCTTCGTCGAGCAGGATCGTCGCAGCAGCGATGGGGAGAGCCGGCGCCGCGATGAAGACTTCATCGCCAGGCTTCACCGCGTCGTCCGCCGACTTCGCACGGCGACGCCCGATGAACACGCGCCCATCCTTCACAGCGTCGACGTCGGCCCGCGCGCGCACGAGCACCTCGGCGAGGCGCGTCCCCTCGCCCGCCCGAACGACCCACCGTGCGCGCACGCTCACGAGCTCACGTGGTCAGCTGCACGCTCAGGGCGAATAGTGAACCTTCACCGTCGCCAGGATGGTCTTCACCATCTCTTTCACGACCTCGGTGCTGCGATGGCGCACGACGATGTAACCGTCCCCTTCGTAGCCGTCTTTCTTCGGCGCGCCGACGACCGGAATGTCCGCCTCGACGATGTACTTGCCGACCGCTTCGTGGCACTCGTGGAGCCCCGTCACCGCGCTCACGCGTCCGCGCCCCATGCCGCGGAGGAAGACCGAAGCCGCCGCCGCCTTCCGGTCCCACGGCGCGTCGAGCACGCCGTCGACGACGGAGCGAGCCCACGCCCTGTACGGGTCGATGCCGTGCACGTGGCCGATCATCGGGGTGATGTTCGCGCCGGGCGGGCGCTGGGCGATCTCGCCGATGGCGAGCGTGCCGTCGTCGCGCTGGAACCACTCCATGTGCGTCGCGCCGTCGTCGAGCCCGAGGGTCTCGATGGTCGCCTTGCCGATGGCGCGGGCGCCGTCGTACTCCGGCCCTTCGATCTCGCGGGGCAGGAGACACACCCACTGCATCCAGTCGTTCTCGAGCACCTCGAGGCAGGTCGGGAGGTAGTGCGAGATGGAGTACGTGCGCGGCTTGCCGCCGAGCGTGATGGTCTCGAAGCTGAACTCGCGCCCCCGGAGGAACTCCTCGGCCAGCAGCGGCTGCTGCGCGCTTACGCCCATGCCCACCACAGCCTGCCGGAGCGACTCGTGCGACTGGATGCGGTACGTGGCTTTCGCCCCCATGCCCGCCGGCGGCTTCAGCACGATCGGGAAGCCCACGTCGTTGGCGAAGCTCTCTGCCTCCCCGGCCGACCGGATCAGACGATTCTTCGCCACAGGCAGCCCCGCCGCGGCCAGCTTCGCCTTCATGAGCGACTTGTCGCGAAAGAGCTCGGCGACGTCGGGCCCCGTCCCCTTGATGCCGAAGTGGGCGCGCGCCTGGGCGAGCTGCACCATGATCATCTCGAGGATGCCGACGATGCGGTCGATCTTCCCGTGGCGCCGCTGCAGCACCTCGATGGCGTCGATGATGTCGCGCCCCGAGAGAGCGTCGCTCACCCGCACAACGTCGTCGAAGGCGCGGGCCCCCCGGCCACGCGGCGAGGCGTGGCACACCCCGAGAAGCTTCACGTCGTCCAGGTTGGCGACGGCGCGTACGAAGCGCATCGTGGTGTCGGTGGGGAACGGGGCGACGAAGACGATGTTACGCGGCATGACCTCCGAATTGAGCGTGTACGCGCCCGAGAGTCAAAGACTGGCTCGCGAAAAGAAGCGATCCCGCAGCCCTTGATGCGTGAGAGCATCGAAAGCACCGATGAAAGTGCACCACGTCAACTGCGGGACGATGTGCCCGATCAGCGCGAGGCTCGTGAACGGGCGAGGTGGCTGGCTCGCCTGGAGCGAGATGGTCTGCCACGTCTTGATCGTCGAGACGAACGACGGCCTCGTCCTCGTCGACACGGGGCTCGGCACCGACGACGTGCAGGACTCTACGAGACGCCTCGGCGCAGCGTTCACCTGGGCCACGAGGCCCGTGCTCCTCCGTGAGCAGACGGCGCTCGCCCACATCGAGAGGCTCGGGTTCAAACGCGAGGACGTCCGGCACATCGTTCCGACGCACCTCGACCTCGACCACGTCGGCGGCCTCTCGGACTTCCCCGACGCCACGGTGCACGTGTTCGCGCCGGAGCTCGCCGCCGCAACCGCGAGAGCCACGATGAACGAGCGCTCCCGTTACCGCCCCCCGCAGATCGCGCATGGCCCGAAGTGGGCGCCCCACGAGGTCGCGGGCGACACGTGGCTGGGGTTCGACCGGGTCAAGGCCATCGGCGACGACATCGCGCTCATTCCCACGGTGGGGCACACGCGGGGCCACTGCGCGATCGCCGTACGCGACGAGCGTCGCTGGCTCCTGCACGCCGGGGACGCGTACTTCTTCCACGGCGAGATGGACGCGGTGAACCCGTGGGCGCCGGGCGGCCTCGCGGTCTATCAGCGCCTGATGGCGATGGACGACCGCGCGCGGGCGAAGAATCAGCTGCGGCTCCGCGAGCTGGTCCGCGATCACAAGGACGAGGTCCGCGTGTTCAGCGCCCACGACCCGGTGGAGCTGGCGGGGTTCGCAGGAGAAGACACGAGGCCGGCGACGTAAGGGACGGATCGCTCGTCGATCTCGGCACTCCTGACCGCGCACACGCGGTCCCGCGCCACGCACACGCGGTTCCGCGCCACGCACTCGCGGTTCCGCGCCACGCACTCGCGGTTCCGCGCCACGCACTCGCGGTTCCGCGCCACGCACACGCGGTTCCGCGCCACGCACACGCGTTTCCGCGCCACGCACTCGCGGTTCCGCGCCACGCATCCGCGGTTCCGCGCCGCGCACCGTCGGCTTCGCGGGACGAGCCTGACAAAGCAGGCCCACTCGTTCGCTCCTGCGCCGTCGAACACACACCATGCGACAACGAACCCGCCCCAAGCGAGGAGGGTCGGCGTCGCATAGGCCAGGCTGATGGAAAAAGGAGCGACCCCTCCTGGCCGGTGCGACGCCGGCCCGACGAGCGCTGTCCTGGCCGGTGCGACGCCGGCCCGACGAGCGCTGTCTGGGTAGACCGAGGTCCCCGCTTACCGCTAGTTTGCGGGGATGCGCGTCGTCTTCCTCGCCCCGGCCTATCCGCCGGAGATGGTCCAGTACACGAGAGGGTTGGCCGAGGTCGGAGCGGAGGTCTACGGCGTCGCCGACACCCCGCAGTCTCGCTTGCCGTCAGAGGTGCGCCGCTACTTGACCGGGTACCTCGAAGTGCCACGCATCATGGATGAGGACGACGTCCTCGAGCGCGTCTCCAAGTGGCTCCGCGGCAAGACGGTCGACCGCATCGTCTCCAACTGGGAGCCGCTCGTCATTCTGGCGGCCAAGCTGCGCGAGCGCCACGGCATGCCGGGCATGAGCGTCGACACCGTGCGCGGCTTCCGCGACAAGGAGCTGATGAAGGAGCGCGTACGCGCCGCTGGCTTGCGAGTGCCGCGGTCACGCCGCGTCCAGACCGAGCGCGAGACGCGGGCGGCCGCCGAGGAGATTGGCTACCCGCTGATCTTGAAGCCCATCGCCGGCGCCGGGAGCGCGGACACGTACCGCGTGACCTCGAACGCGGAGCTCGACGAGACGATCCAGAAGATGCGCGGCATCCCCGAGGCGAGCTGCGAGGAGTACGTCATCGGCGAGGAGTTCACCTTCGACACGGTCTGCATCAACGGGCGCCCCGCGTACGAGAACGTCGCGGCGTACCTGCCGAAGCCCATCGAGATGCGCAGCATCGAGTGGATCAGCCCGGTCATCATCACCGTGCGCGACACCGAGCAGCCGAAGATCGCCCCCGGCATCGCCCTCGGCCGCAACGTGCTCCGCGCGCTGAACATGGGGACCGGCTTCACCCACATGGAGTGGTTCCTCACGCCGAAGGGCGAAGCGGTCTTCGGCGAGATCGCGTGCCGGCCCGGGGGCGCGCACCTCGTCGACCAGATGAACTACACGTCCGACATCGACTTGTTCCGCGAATGGGCGCGCGTGACCTGCTGGAACACGTTCGATGCCGTCGCGCCGCGCAAGTACAACGCCGGCGTCATCTTCAAGCGGGCCATGGGGCAAGGGCGCATCACGCGCATCGAGGGGCTGGGCGACTGGCAACGGGCCGCAGGGCAATGGGCGGTCGAAGAGCAGCTGCTCCGCCCCGGCACGCCGCGCCGCAACTGGAAACAGACGCTCCTCTCGGACGGCCACGTGATGGTCCGGCACCCCGACTGGGACGAGGCGTACCGGCTCTCGTTCCTGGCCGCGACCGGCATCCGGATGTACGCCGAGTAGACGATGCGCTCGCTCTCGCGGCGGTCGCGCGCGCGCGTGGCCACCTCCGTCCTGTTCCTCGCGGGCTGCGGCCACACCTTCCCGCGCCCGTTCACGGCCGCGGCGATGGTGGCGGACGGCTCGGGTGCAGCGCTCGCCGACTACCTGAGCCAGGACGGCGCGACCCCCGCGGTGTGCCATCGCGCGGGGCAGGGCCCTTTCATCGGCCCGCTGCGTGACGCCGACATCGCCGACCTGACCGACGCGCTGGTGAACGGGACAGTCCCCCCCGACGTCTGGCAGCGATGCGTCGGGGGGCTGCTCAAAGGGCCGCCGAGCCCCGAGACCGTCTCGCTCCTCGACACGATGGGGCGGGCGTACCGGAAGCTCCTCAAGAGCTCCGACCTCGCGACCAAGCCCGAGCTGCAGAAACGCCTCGAAGCCTTGCACGAGACCTTCCAGAAGCGGCCGAGCGGCGTCGAGCCCGATGCCAAGGTGATGGCGGGGCTGCTCGAGGATCTGCGGAGCGCGCTCGCGCGAGGGAAGCTCGTCGGTCCTGCGAAGACGTACGCGGACGACCTGCTGGTGACGGTGGATCTCGGGAGCGGCCTCTATGAAGGAGCCCCCGTGACGGTGACGGTGCTCGACACGCTCACCGCTGCGAAGAACGAGGAGATGCTCCGGCGCTTCGCCCTCCGCCTCCCCGACCCAGCGCTCGTGACGGAAGCCCGCCGCCGCGTCATTCGCCTCCACGTCGCCACGTCCACGTGGCCCGAGGTGAAGGACCACCCCGCAGACGTCGAAGCCGCGGTCCTCGCGACCGGACACTTCGCCGTAGACCTCGCGAATCACCCGTCACGCGGCGCGACCATCGAGTCCGCGCGCCTGCCGGTCCGCGGTGTGCTGGTGGAGCAGCACGTGACGGAGCAGACGGCGCTCTTGCTTGCCTACCGGAGCGAGACCCCAGGCGCGTCGCTGATGCCGGAGCTACCGGTCGGCGAGGCGCTGCGCGTCGACCTCGAAGGGATCTCCTCGAAAGTCACGGCGTGCGCGCCCCCGGAGGCGCTCGACGTCACGCCTTGCTTCCTGCCCAAGGAGCTCGGCGTACAGAGCCCCCTCGTGTCGTTCGACGAGCGCGGGCGCCTGCACTTCGTCGAAGGAACGCCGCTGAAGAAGATCGTCTCGGAGGTGAACGACCAGCTGAATCTGCCGCTGCCGCTCACGCTCGCCGGCAAGCCCGTCTTCCGCCTGGAGTGGCCCGTCTACTTCGCGCGCCCGGCCGACATGCGCTACCACGGCGTCCTCGGAGGCCCCGGTCCGGACCTCGCGGTGAGCATCGAGCCGCACCCGGGAGGGCGCCTGTTCTTCCAGGTCACGGCGCGCGGCAACTCGCTCCTCGCGGTCGTGGAGAGGCGCGACGCCCCGGACTTCGTCGTGGCGAGCCACGGGGGCGATGGGGCCTCCGGCTCCGCCGGGCGCGACGGTCAGTCCGGCTCCAGTGGCAGCACCGGCAACTCGGGCTCGTGCCCGGGGATGTCGGGGGGCAACGGTGGCAACGGCGGCGACGGCGGCAATGGAGGGGACGGCGAAAACGGCCTCGACGGTGGACGCGGCGGTGACGTGAAGGTCGAGCTGGTCTGCGGAAGCGCGGGCTGCCCCGACGTCGAGGCGCTCGCGCGGCGCGTGGTCCGAAGCCTTGGCGGCCACGGGGGAGCGGGGGGCTCAGGAGGGCGCGGCGGGTCTGGCGGACCGGGCGGACGGGGCGGCAGCGGCGCGAGCTGCACCGACTCGAACGGCGTCTCGCAAAGCGTCAGCGGAGGCTCGAGCGGCTCGAACGGAGCGGCGGGGCACAGCGGGCGAGACGGCGCGCCTGGAAGAGACGCCCCGGCAGGGCGCGTGACCTTCGTGACGCGCTGACGCGCGAGCGACCTTCAGGTCGCCCTCAGGTAGCCTGCGTCGCCTCGACCTCGATGTTGATGTCGACCTTCTCGCTCACGGCGACGCCGCCCGCCTCGAGCACCTGGTTGAAGCTGACGCCAAAGTCCTTGCGGTTGATGCTCGTGTGCCCCGAGAAGCCCACGCGCTCGCCCATCTGCGGGTGCTTGACGCGCCCCGAGTACTCGACGTCGAGCACGACCGACTTGGTGACGCCGCGGAGGGTGAGGTCGCCTACGACCTTGAAGTTGCTCTTGGCGCCGGTGACCGACGTGCTCTTGAAGGTCATGTGAGGGAACTTCTCCGCCTCGAAGAAGTCGCCCGTCTTCAGGTGCCCGTCGCGCTGCACGTCGCGCGTGTCGACGCTGGCGACCTCAAGCTGCACCTCCACGTGGGAGCTCGCGGGGTTCGCCTCGTCAAAAGCGAACGTCCCGTTCCACTTCGTGAACTGGCCGTGCACCTTCGACACCATGAGGTGCCGGACCGTGAAGCCGACGCTCGAGTGAGCGACGTCGATGTTCCATTTTTCGAGGGCCATGAGCTGATCCTTTCGCTAGGCCCGCGCCGTGAGGGTCGCGGAGACGTAGCGCTCTTCCGATGTCGGAGATGGCGACGCGGTTGCTTGGCGCGTGGCGCGCAACGCCCCGCCAGCGAAGCGGCCTTACGACGGTAGCACGCGTGACACCGGCTGCCCCGGCTCGCGCACGATGTCGATGACGATCTCCCCGTCCACGACCTCGACGGTCGCCACGTCGCCGCGCACCACTTCGCCTCGGAGGAGCATCTCCGAGAGCTTCGTCTCGACCAGCCGGCCGATCGCGCGACGCATCGGCCGCGCCCCCATCTCCGGGTCGAAGCCCCCCTGGTCGAGGAGCGCGTCGAGCGCGTCGCTCGCCACGTCGAGGCGAATGCCGCGGGCCCGGGAGAGCTCTTCGCCGAGTGCCACGAGCATGCGACCGGCGACCTCCCGAACGTCCGCGCGGGTCAGCGGCGCGAACGCGATGACCTCGTCGAAGCGGTTGTAGAGCTCGGGGGGGAGCGCGCTCTTCGCCGCGTTGAGCACCCGCTCCTCTTCTTTGGCCGCCTCGGCCCGCTGGGTCTCCTCGGAGCTCTCGCGTCCGCCGAAGCCGATGACGCCACGTCCGCTCCTTGATCCACGCGCGTCGGCGCCGAGGTTCGAGGTGAGCAAGATGACCGTGCTCGTGAAGTCGACGGTGCGTCCGCGCCCATCGGTGAGCTGCCCCTCGTCGAAGACCTGGAGGAACGCTTCGAGCACGTCGCGGTGCGCCTTCTCGATCTCGTCGAGCAGGATGACCTGGTAGGGCCTCCGCGCGACCGACTCGGTGAGCTGCCCGCCCGACTCGTGGCCGACATACCCTGGGGGAGCGCCGACGAGCCGCGCGATGGAGTGAGGCTCGGCGTACTCGGAGAGGTCGAGGCGGGTCATCGCGCTCGCGGAGTGGAAGAGGCACTCGGCGATGGCCTTCGCGGTCTCGGTCTTGCCGACGCCGGTGGGGCCGAGCAGGAGGAACGAGCCGATGGGGCGCTTGGCGCGGAAGCCAGAGGCGTTCCTCCGGAGGACCTTCGCGATGCGTGAAAGCGCGCTCGTGTGCCCGACAATGCGGCGCGCCATCAGCTCTTCGAGGCGAAGCATGCGCTCGCCGTCGCTCTCGAGGAGCCGCTCGGTGGGCACGCCCGACATCTCGGACACCACCTCGGCGACCTCGGCAGGGCCAACCTCCTTGAACGAGCGACGCCGCGCGCGGGCGCCCGCGAGGTCGAGGATGCCGATGGCCTTGTCGGGCAGAGCGCGCCCGGGGAGGTACCGCGTGCTCCAGGTGACGCTCGATGCGATCGCCTCGGGAGAGAACGTCACGCCGTGGTGCTTGCCGAACGCGGGGATGACCTGCTCGAGCGCGAGGAACGCGTCCTCGGCCGACAGCTCGAGCACCTCGATCGGCGTGAAGCGGCGCGCGAGGGCCGCATCGGGCATCACGGTGCGCTTGTAGTCGGCCTCGGTGGTCGCCGCGATGCACGCGATCTCCCCCTTGCCGAGCGCGGTCTTCAGCTCGGTGACCCCTTCGTCCCCCCCTTCGGAGAGGAGCACGTGGATCTCGTCGAGGAAGAGCACGACGCGGCCGTTCGCCTTGGCCGTCTCCGCCTTGATCTGCAGGAGCCGTTCGGCCAGCGCGCCACGCATCCCCGTCCCCGCGAGGAGCGCGGTCGGCTCGAGCTCGATGACGATGCGGGAGTCCTCAAGGATGGCCCCTTCGCCCGACACGATGCGCTGCGCAACGCCGCGCGCGACGCTCGTCTTGCCCACGCCGGCAACGCCGACGAGGCACGGGCTATTCGAGCGGCGCTTGGCCAGCACGTCGAGCGTGCGCTCGATCTCTTCGTCGCGACCGACGACCGTCTCGAGCTCCCCGCGCACCGCGGCAAGCGTGAGGTTCTTGCCGAGCTGGGTCAGCACCGGGAAGAGCTTCGGGTCGAGCGAGAAGCGTTCGAGCTTCGCATGGTCGCCGGCCTTCAGCGGTGCCTTGATCGAGACCTCGAGGGCATCGTCGACCTTCACCGGCGCCTTCGTTTCGAGCGCGGGGACGATCTGTCTGTGCCGGCGCGGCTTCGCAGGCGTCGGCGCGGGAATGTCGCGCGGCCTCTTCGGTGTCGCGTCACTGGCGGCCACCCGCGTGGGGCGCCCCGGGGAGAGGTCGAGACGAAGCGCGGGCGCCGCGTCGGTGCGAGTCTGCGGCTGCAACGGGCCGGCCTTGAGCGTCGGCGGGATGAGCGACACCGGGAGGCTCGGGCGAGCCGGCATGGCGCTCGCTGGCGCATGGCGACGCGGCGGTGCGATGCCCATGGCGAGCTGCATGGCTGCAGTACGGAGCTTGGTCACGTCGGCGCCGCACTGCACCAGCGTACGGTGAGCCGCGGACGTCCGGTCCTGGCAGAGCGCGAAGAGAAGATGGGTCGCGGACGGAGCACGCCCCCCGCCGCGCCCCGCGAACTCACGCGCGCGCTGGATGGCACGCGAGATGGCGTCACGCTCGTCGTCGGTCGTCACACGGGCGGCGGAGAGGAGCACCGCCGCGTCGAGGCGACGCTCGCGAAGAAGGTCGGCGGCGGCCCCTGGATTGGACGCGATCGCCGCGAGCAGATGCCCCGTCGTCGTGCGGTCGGTCTTCCCCTTCGCGAGCTCTTCGGCGAGCTTGCGGAGGGCAACGAGCTCGGGCTCGGAGCTTTCGGTGGCGCGGGGCGAGACGAAGGCAGTCATGAGGGCTTCGCCCACCGCTCGCATGGCCGGAGAGGCACGGCCAACATTCGGGTGTCCGCGCCTCGCATGCGCTCGTGCCGCGTGTCGCGGAGAGAAGACTCGCCAGCACGGGACCGAACGTGAAACGCTGGGGAGGATGGTTCTTCCGCGCACGTCTGCGCTCGCCGCGACGGCTCTCGCTTTCACGAGCGTCTCGGCCGTGGGCGACGCCGCTGCCAGCGCGCCGCCGACCATCGAGGTGCAGGTTCCTGCGGGGGAGTTCACGCGCGGCTCGGCCGAGCCGACGAAGCCCGACGAAGGGCCGGCTCACACCGTGCGTCTTCACGCATTCTTCATCGACGCCACACTGGTCACGCGACGCGACTTCGCGCGATTCGTCGCCCGCACGGGATATCGCACGAGCGCCGAGACCATCGGGTTCGGCATGGTCGGATGGGACGGGCTGGACGACTGGGAGTGGCGGAGAACGCCGGGCGCCTCGTGGCGAAAGCCGGTCCCCGACGGTACCCCTGGAGGCGAGGCGTTCCTGCGCGAGGACGCCCCCGTCGTGCTCGTGAGCTATGACGACGCCACGAAGTACTGCGCCGACGCCCACAAGCGGCTCCCCACAGAGGCCGAGTGGGAGTACGCGATGCGAGCCGGGTCGACGACGCGCTTCCCGTGGGGCGACTCCCCAACCCGCGCAGACGGGACGTACCTCCTCAACTTCTTCCAGGGGGCGAGCCACAAGAAGAACCTCGTCAAGGACGGTTACCTTTACGTCTCGCCCGTGCGCGCGTTCCCGCCGAACGCGTGGGGCATCTACGACCCGGTGGGCAACGTGTGGCAGTGGACCGCCGACTGGTACGCAGCCGACACGTACGCACGCGCAGCCGAGGCGGCGACCGTCGTAGACCCGACGGGCCCAGCCGAGGGACAGCGGCGCGTGCTCCGAGGGGGCTCGTGGTGGTGCGGCGTGTGCACTTGCGAGGGCTACGGCCTCGTCTACCGCGGCAAGGCGAACCCGGAGGCCCCCTTCAACAACAACGGTTTCCGGTGTGCGCGCGATGCCCAATAAATCGACTCTCTTGCTCGCGATCGCAACGATGGGAGCACCTCACGCCAGCGCGTGCGCGAATGGAGCCTCGAGCGGTGTGAGCCTCCCCGCTCCGCCGTCCCCTTCCGCCATCGCTTCGAGCCCCGCTTCGCCGTCCGCTTCTGCGTCGGTCGGGTCGGTCGCGTCGGCCTCGAGCTCCGCTACCCCTTCGTCCTCCGCCGCGGCGCCGCTCCCTCCCCTGCCCGCGCGCGTCGAGCTCGGGCTCCTCGCACGGCACGCTGGCTTTGGCACCGCTCTCCAGGTCGGCGAGCACGTCGTGCTGGTGGGTTGCAAGAAAGTGAAGCTCCTTGAACACGACCTCGAGCACGGCCGCGAGGTGTCGCTCGCGAACGCCACGTCCGTGTCTCACTACGGCTGCGGAGGCGACAGCTGCCTCGTTGCCGCGGCCGCGCAGGGCGACACGCTCATCATGGACCGTGACGACGGCTGCACCGGCACGCGGGACGCCTTTCCGCTGGCCAAGCGACACCTGCTCGCGGTCCACCTCCCGGACGGCGCACACGAGCCCTACCAGGTCACGGACGCAGGGTTGAACCTCGAGCGGCCGATGGATCGGGAGGACTTGCCGGTCCTTCAAGGCGGCGTGAAGGTCGTCACGTACGGTGACTCCTTGCGGGAGATCGATCCGAGAAACGACGAGGTGCTCTGGGAGCGGGGCATCCTCGGCGCCATGAAGCCGACGCTGCTGTCCGTCGACGGAGCGGAGGTCATCGCCGTACGCGAGTCGGTAGGGAACCGTCCGTCACAGGTCCTGCTCTTCAAGCGTGGAGCCCCCACGGAGCCGCTCTGGACGGGCAAGGTCTACGGCACCGTGACCGAAGGGCGCGCGCCGGTCGTGGAGGCTATCGTGAAGATCGGCGAGGTCATGAGGCAGACCGACGACAAGGGGAACTACGAGATCCCTTTCTCGGGGCGAGGCTCGTACGCCATGGAAGCCGCCACGGGGGTGCCTCGCTCGAAGACAACGACGATCGAGCTCGTCGCCGGCCACGGCCCATACAAGGTCGACCTCACGATCACAGAGTTCTCTCAAGCGTGCGGCGGCTAGGCGCGTGCCGCGAGGCTCGGACGCGACTTTGTGCTACGCCACTTTCCTCCCAGGGCCGCCAAACGGCAGGCCCGTTCAAGCAGCAGCCGCTGCAGCCGCGAAAGAGAGCGCCCCATGTCCAAGCTTTCCAAGACCATCGTCATCGTCGGCGCCAAGCGAACCGCGTTCGGCGCGATGCAAGGCAGCCTGAAGGGGCTGTCGGCCAATGACCTCGGCGTCGTCGCAGCGAAAGCCGCGCTCGCGCAGTCACGCGTCCTTGCGGACGCCATCGGGCACGTCATCTTCGGCAACGTGCTCCAGTCGAGCGCAGACGCGATCTACTGCGCGCGTCACATCGGCCTCAAGGCGGGCCTCCCCATCACCACGCCGGCGCTGACGGTCAATCGGCTGTGCGGCTCCGGCTTCGAGGCGATCGTCCAGGGGGCGCAGCAGCTCCTGCTGGGCGACGCGGAGGCCGTGCTCGTCGGCGGCACGGAGAACATGACGCAGGCGCCGCACGTCATTCGCGGAGGCCGCGAGGGCTTCGCTTTCGGGAAGTCCCCGCAGCTCGAGGACACGCTCTGGTCGTCGCTCACCGACAGCTACTGCAACACGCCGATGGCCGTCACGGCGGAGAACCTCGCGACGAAGTACGGCATCACGCGTCAACAGTGCGACGAGTACTCCCTCCAGAGCCAGCAACGGTGGGCGTCTGCCCAGGAGCGCGGACTCTTCAAGGACGAGATCGAGGCGGTCTCGCTCACGTCGAAGAAGGGGACGACGACGTTCGACAAGGACGAGCACGCCCGTCCGCAGACCACGCTTGAGATCCTCGCGAAGCTCGCGCCAGTCTTCAAGAAGGACGGGGTCGTCACCGCCGGCAATGCGTCGGGTATCTGCGACGGCGCGGCGGCGCTCGTGCTCACGACGGCCGACTTCGCCCAGGCGAAGGGGCTGACACCGCTCGCCAAGCTCGTGCAGTGGGGGGTCGCCGGCGTGGATCCGACGCTCATGGGCATCGGCCCCGTCCCGGCGATCCAGAGCGCTCTCGCTCGCGCAGGGCTCAAGCTCAGCGACATCGATCGTGTCGAGGTCAACGAGGCGTTCGCACCGCAGTACCTCGCGGTCGAGAAGGAGCTCGGCCTCGACCGGGCCAAGACGAACGTGAACGGGGGAGCCATCGCCCTCGGCCACCCGCTCGGCGCGAGCGGCGCGCGCATCACGGCGCATCTGGTCTACGAGCTCGCGCGATCGGGCGGCCGGTACGCCGTCGGCAGCGCATGCATCGGCGGCGGCCAGGGGCTCGCGGTCGTGCTCGAGCGGGCTTAGTCCACGCGTTGCTCGAGCAAAACGCCGCCCGAGGCCCTCATCTTCACGAGGTCGAGCGCGGCGTCGACGCTCGCGTACGCCGCGGAGCCTGCGACGATCGCCCAGTTCACGGCGTTCGTCATGGTGTGCGCGGCGTGCGTGGCGGCGGCCACGCTCGGGAACACCCAGGCGAGCGTTCCAGGCTGCACGCTCTTCCAGCCATAGACGACGAGGATGACGCTTTCGAGCACGGGACACTCCCTAGCGACTCGGATGACCGAGGGCGGCGCCGAGTTGCGACGTCGCGTGATGAGGACGGGGGCTATGACCAAGGGTCCGGCCGTTCTATTCCGCCCGCGCGGAGGTGAGGAGGCGGGCAGGTAACCATTCGGTAGCGTCCCGATTGCAACGGGGTACGGCGCGGTCGTCTGGCCTCTAAGATGAGCCCGTGAACCGCGAACCTCCGCCCCCGCGCCCGAAGTCGCGGTCCGTAGCCCCCGGCTCGGCGCTGTCGCGGATCGGCGAGCGCTCCGGCGAGTACGCGGTGCTGGCAAGCGCGAGCTTCCCGGCCGTGACCAACACGGGCACGGTTCGGCTCGGCGCCATCCGCGTGAGCCGCGCGTGGCCGCTCCTGCCGCTCGCGCCCGCGGTCGTAACGCTCATCGGGCTCATCGTCGCGCTCGCCATCGGGCTCGTCGGGCTGAACCATCTATCGAGATCGACGGAGACGCACGCGGCCGAGAAAGCCGCCATGCTCGCCGACGTCATCGCGGCGCGCACGCTGGCTCTCCCCGCCGCGGCCCGCCTCGATGCGCTGAAGCTCGCGGCGAGGCGCACGGGCGCCGAGCTCGTCCTCGTCGACGGCGCGGGGGACGTCGTCTCGGACGCGAGCCTCGGCACGATGACCCCGGCATTCATCCGCCAGATCGCGTCCCAGCCCGACGGCATCGCGACCACGCGGTTCGGCAACGCGCGCTTCGCCGTCCGGCCCGTCGACCCTCCGCCGTCGCGTCATTCGTTGCTGGTATTCGTCGCAATTCCGTCGAATCCCGAAGCGTCCCCGGCGCTTGTCTCGGCGCTCCTTGCCCTTACGACGCTGCTCGTGGGCATCGCGGCTACCGTGGCGTACTTCGTAGGCCGCGACGCGAACGCTGACGTCGGCTTCGTCACGGAGCGCATCGCCGAGATGGCGCGGGAGCGGAGCGAGCCGACGGGGGAGCTCGTCCCGGTCCGCTCGATCGACGAGGTGGGGAACCTCACGAGCGAGATCAACGAGCTCATGGAACGCTTCGCGTCGGCCGAGCGGACGTACCGGGCGAACCTCGAACGCGCCCGAGCCGCCGATCGCGACCGCGCAGGCTTCCTCGCCGCGGTCAGCCACGAGCTCCGAAGCCCGCTCAACGCGATTCTCGGCTTCGCGGACGTGCTCGTCTCCGAGGTCGACGGTCCGCTGACACCCGCCGCACGTGAAGAGGTCGACCAGATTCGCGGCTCCGGGGTGCATCTCCTCGAGCTCATCAACGACATCCTCGAGTTCTCGGCTCTCGAGGGGGGTCAGCTCAAGCTGACGCGCTCACGTGTCGACCTGGCGCAAGTGGCCGGCGAGGTCGTGAGGGAGGCGGCGGGGGTCCTCGGGGGGAAGCCGGTCCGCGTGTACGTCGCGGGGGATTCGGATGTGTTCGCGCACGCCGACGCGAGACGGGTACGACAGATTCTGCAGAACGTGGTGGGCAACGCCATCAAGTTCACGCAGAGCGGCGAGGTCGTCATCACGATTCAGCGCGACGGAAGCCGAGCCACGGCCCGCGTCCGCGACACCGGACCTGGCATCAGCCCCGCCGAGCGCGCGATGATCTTCGAAGAGTACAAGCAGGCCGGCGAGGAGAGCGTAAGGCGGCGAGGTACGGGGCTTGGATTGGCCATCGCGCGCAGGCTCGTGCTGATGCACGGCGGGCTCATCACCGTCGACAGCGAGCTCGGCAAAGGCTCGACCTTCACGGTGACCTTGCCGCTCTGGTTCGACCGCATCGCGTCATCCGACCCGCCCCCCGCGCCGCGGAGGCGCTTCTCGTGAATCGCACGGCGGCCATGCTGATCACGCGCCTCGTTCTGGCGCAAGTCGCGGTCGGTACGTTCGCGCTCGTGCTCGTCATCGTCTTCGCGTCGCGCCTCTTGCTGCTCGATCCGCTGGTGGTCTGGTCCGCCGTTCCCGCCACCGCGTCCGCCGGGGCTGCTCTGTTCGTCGCCGCCTGCTCCCTCACGTTCGTGGTTACGCGTCCGCTCCGGAGGACCCTCCAGGGGCTGACGCTCGGGTCCTCCACCGTGTCGGCCAGCGACCTGCTCACGCTCTACCGGCTCCCCGCCAAGCTCACGCTCATGGACACGCTCGCCGCGATCGTAGTCGGTGTCGCGACTCTCGTTCCTCCGTTCCGGCCCCCCTCGAGCGACTTCGGGACCCAGGCCTCGCTCGTGCTCCTCGGCGTGACATTCGGGAGCGCCGCCGTGCTGCCGCTCTACGTGCTCATGCGTCTCCAGGTCGCGGTGGTCCTCGAGGTCGCCCCGGTCGCTGCGGTCCGAGACGCCTTGATTCTTCTAGGACAGCGCCCGCCCGACGCGTCGCGCGTGATGCGCCGGTTCGTCCTCGCCGTCACTATCCCGGTCGCGTTCGTGGCGCTCGGAGCTTCTCTGCTGGTCCAGGCGCACGTCCGAGCGTTCGACACGGAGGCTCGAAAAGACGCCGTCATCAAGCTCGCCCAAGGCGCGTTCGACGTGATCGGCGCGAGCAGGAGCCCGGTCGGTCGGGGCGCGGCACTTGCGGCGGCCAAGGCCTACGGCATCGTCGCCAGCGTCGAAGAGACGCACGCCCCCTTTCAGGTCACCGGCGAGAGCCTAGGGGTGACCGACATGCAGGTGCCCCTCGACGACGGGCACGCCAATCTGAAGTTCCCGACCACCGAGTTCAGCGCGCTCTTCTGGGTTCACGGCCTCCTCGCCGCAGTGGCGATGACGCTCGCAGGCCTCCTCGGCTCCCGCCTGGGGCGACGCTTCATCGCCGACATCGGTATCGCCACGCGTGCCGTCCGAGAGACGGGAGCCGCCGACGTCCTGCGCGGCTCACGCGTGCGCCGAGAAGCGCGCTTCGACTCGGTAATTCGTCTCATGGATGCGATCGACTCGCTTGGCGGGGTGTTCCGAGAGTTCGCCTCGGCCCAGGAGCGCGCGATCGACGCGCGGGCCGCCTCGGAGCGGATGCGCGGCCTGTTCCTCGCGTCCATGAGCCATGACCTGAAGAGCCCCTTGAACGCCATCCTCGGCTTCGCGGACCTCGTGTCTCGAAGCCCGCTGAGCGCCGGCCAGCGAGAGAGCCTCACGATCATCGATCAACGAGGGCGCGAGCTCCTGACGTTGATTCACACCGTGCTCGACTCGGCGCGGGCGGAGGCCGGCGAGCTTCGCGTGTCCCCCGAGTGGACCATGGTCGGGGACGTCGTGATGTCGGCGGTGCTCGATGCGCGCGATCTGGCCGAGGGGGCCTCCGTCGAGATCGTGGCCGAGATTCAGCCCGGCGTCCCTCGTCTCTACGCCGACGGGGCGAGGCTCGTTCAAGCGCTCACGGCGGTCATCCAGAGCGCGGTCCGGTTCACGCAACAGGGCTCCGTCCACGTCCGAGCGACCTTGCCGGCGGGCGGCACACACCTTCGGCTCGACGTGGAGAGCTCGGGACGAAGCGCCCCAGGAACGGAACGCGAGAAGCTGTTCGACGCGTTCCGGGACACCGATCGCGCGCGACGCCACGGCAGCCTGGGGCTCGGGCTCTCTCTGGCACGCTCGATCCTCGAGCTGCACGGCGGAACCGTCGACGCGTCCGTCACCAAGCTTGGCGGGACCGTCTTTCACCTGCGCATTCCGACCGAGGCGGAGCAGGTCCTGTCGGCGCTCGGGCGAACGTAAGGCACGGCGCGGTCGCCAGAACGACGACGACGTCAGGCGGCGTTCGCGACCGACAAGCGCGGACGGCGTTCGACGAGCGTGACCGAGAGCCCCTCCGACGGGGTCATCGTGATGCTTCGCCGGACGACGCGTATCGGCTTCGTACCGGCGAGCGAGAGGGTGGCGCGCGACATGACCCGCGCGATGACCATCTTCATCTCGTAGAGCGCGAACGCCATGCCGATGCAGCGCCGAATGCCGCCGCCGAACGGAAAGAACTCGTTGGGCGAGAACTTCTTCCCGAGGAACCGGTCGGGGTTGAACGCGCGCGGGTTCGGGTACACGTCCGAGCGTCGCTGCGCGAGGTAGATCGAGCAAACGACCCCCACGCCAGCAGGCAGGTCGTAGTTGCCGACGCGCGCGGGTCGCTTGAGAATCCGCCCCACGAGCGGAATGACAGGCTGAAGACGCAGCGCCTCGCGGGCGACGGCGTCGAGGTACTCGAGCTTCGAGATGCGCTCCGCGGTGAGGGGGCCCTCCGCCTCGGCTGCGGCGAGCTCCGACCTTAGACGCGCGGCAAGCTCCGGCATCTCGAGCAGCCAGCGAAACGTCCAAGCCAGCGCGGTCGCGGTCGTCTCGTGCCCCGCTATGAGGAGCGTCACGAGCTCATCGTGGAGCTCTGCGTCGCTCATCGGGTTCCCCGCCTCGTCCCGAGCGTCGACGAGGAGCGACAGGATGTCGGTCCGGCCCCGCGAACCCTCGGCGCGACGCTCCCGAATCTGCGCGTTGATGAGGTAGTCGGCCTCGCGCCGCTTGCGAACGTACCGTCCCCAAGGGCTCCATCGGCCGAGGTCCTTCTGCATGGCGGGGACGAGGAGCGGGGGCCACGCCGCGATGTCGAGCAGCTCGGTCACCACGCGATCGAAGCGGTCGAGACGAGCCGCGCCATCGACGCCGAAGACCGTTCGCAGGATGACGCGCAGCGTGACCGCCTGCATGTGACCGTGAAACGCAAAGGGCCTGCCCACCGGCCACGCGTCGATCGAGTCGTCCGCGGCGTCGAGCATCGCGGAGCCATACGCCTGCATGCGCTCGCCATGAAACGGCGGGAGGAGCAGGCGGCGATGGCGCATGTGCTCTTTGCCATCGAGCATCAGCACCGAGTGCTCACCCAGGAAGGCGCGGAGCGACAGGTTGAACTCGCCCGCGTGAAAGAGATTGCCGTCGTCGGCGAAGACCTCCTTCACGTCCTCCGGTCGCGAGTAGAGGACGAGCTGCGGGAGCCCTTTGAAGTAGAGCGAGAACGTGTCGCCGAAGCGGGCCGAGCACTCGTCCATGAACGGGTACGGACGGTTCAGCCACTGCCACGTCGTGACGAGCGTAGGCGTGGTGGGCCCGGGCGGGATCACGAGCGCACCGGTGGAAGCCCGAGGAGCTCTCGCGCGCGGGTCGGGGCGACGACTTCGCGGCCGATCGATCGAGCGTAGGCGGCCGCGCGTGCGACGAGCGGAGCGCTCCCCTCGGCGAGGACCCCTTTGGACATGTAGATGTTGTCCTCTAGCCCGACGCGGGCGTGCCCGCCGCTGCGAATGGAGAGCTCGGTCATCGGCTGCTGATGACGGCCGACGGCCGCCACCGCCCACGTCGCCCCCTCCGGTAGGAGCGTTCGCAGGTAGCTCACGTTCGCCTCTGTCGCCCCGATGCCTCCGGGGATGCCGAGCACGAACTGGAAGTGCAGCGGCGCGCCGATGGCTCCTTCTCGCACGAGCGCGAGAGCCTCCTCGACGTGGCCGACGTCGTAGCACTCGAGCTCCGGGACGCTCCCCGACGCGCGCAGGAGCTTCGCGAGCTTTCGTATGTCGGGGCGCGTGTTGACGAAGACGTCGTCGCCGAAGTTGATCGAGCCACAGTTCAGCGTCGCCATCTCCGGACGGCAGTCGAGGGGCTGAGCACGCTCGTCGATACTCATGCCGACCGCGCCCCCCGTGGAGGTCTGGATGATGCAATCGGTCTTCGCGCGGATGGCGGCGATAGCCTCGGCGAATCGCTCGCGCGACTGGGTGGGCGTCCCGTCGTCGTTGCGCACATGGAGGTGAATGACGGCGGCGCCGGCTTCGCGACAGCGCGCCGCTTCGTCGGCGATCTCACGCGCCGTGATGGGGAGGTGCGGGGTTTGCGCGCGTGTGATCTCGGCACCGACGATGGCGGACGTGAGCACGAGCTCGGGCAACGCTTCCGAGGTGCGGATGGCGGCAATCTCCGGTGCCGGCCCCGGGGGGAGCCCCGGCATGTAGAGCCCCTTCGCGAGACGCTGCAGATCCTTCGGCGTTACGCAGGTGCCGGTCGCACGGCAAACGACGACAGGGTCGGTCAGGATGTCGGCGGCGCTCGCAGGCTGCCCGGGCGCTCGCAAGTTCGCGATGACCTTCTTCGCCTCGAACCGCATCGACCGGCTGCTGGCGCCGATGCGCGTGAGCTCCGCGGTCGCCTCGATGTAGTCGCCAGCGAACACCGGCGCGAGGAACTCGACCGAGTCGTATGCGCGAAAGAGCCCTTCATCGCCGTCGAGACGGATGAGCAGCTCCGTCGCCAGGTCACCGAAGAGCGCCAGCATGCGCGCGCCGTCCACGAGCTCGCCCGCGTAGTGAGCGTCGTGGGACGACATCCGCAGGCGAAGGGAGACTTTCGTTCCGAGCATGCGCGGAAACGTACCACGCGCCTCATGGATCGGAGCAGATCGACCTGACGCGGTGGCGGCGCTAGGATGCCGGCCATGTCGCGCTTGGCGTTTGCAGGGTCTGGGCTACTTTTGGCAGTGCCGTTCGCCCTCGCGGCCTGCAAGACCGCGCCGCCGGCCCAGACGACGAAGAAGGGGAACTTCGGCGACGCGGCGCTGCTGGACGGCTCGACGGGCGCCGTGGACGCGACTTTCCCCGACGTGTTCTCCGTCTCCGTACCCGACGCCGACATTCCGGACGTGCACCGCGGCGACGCCCCCGCACCGATGGCGAACTTCTGCGACTTGCCTGGGTCGGTCGTCTGGAACGGCGGCGTGCCTCAGGTCGTTCCTGGCGACGCTGGCGGAGTCGCGGCTCCCGACCTTACCTGGATGAAGCTCCCCGACGGCTTCTGTGGCCACTACTTCGCCACCGTCCCCGAGACGCGTCAGCTTCGCTTCTCGCCTTCGGGGGATCTCTTCGTCTCGTCCCCGAGCACGCCGGCTCCGGGCGGCGCGTCCGGCGGTCTCGGCGCGGTCGTCGTTCTCCCCGACGACAACCACGACGGCGTGGCCGACGGGATGAAGACGTACCTGAGCGGCCTCGCCATGACCCAGGGGATGCTCTTCGCGAACTCGTCGTTCTACTACCAGAACGGCACCGCGTTCTTTCAGACCCCCTACAAGAACGGCGATCGCGTCGCCGGAGGCGTCGGCACGCAGGTCGTGGACGTCAACGTCTACTCGTCGAGCACGCACTGGTCGAAGGTCATCGACGTGGACGACAGCGGAAACATCTACATCACGAACGGCGGCGACGAGGGGGAGGTGTGCGACGCGACGCTCTCGGGGCCAGACCGTCCGTTCCACGGCGGCATCCTCCGCATCGACGGCACTCCCAACGGTGAGCTCATCGCGAAGGGGACTCGTAACGCGATCGCCATCCGATGCGCGAAGGGGACGGGCACCTGCTTCGGCCTCGAGCTGGCGCGCGACTTCTCCCCGGAGCTTGGCTCCCGCGAGAAGCTCTTCCCGATCCGCAAAGGGGACGACTGGGGCTTCCCGTGCTGCGCGACGGCGAACACCCCCTACTCGGACTACACGAACCCGACTCCCGACTGCTCCACCGTGGCGGCGGAGGAAGACTCGTTCATCATCGATCACACCCCCTTCACCCTCGACTTCGAGGAGGGCTCCTGGCCCGGGTCGTGGCAGTACCGGGCGTTCGTCGGGCTGCACGGCTTCTTCGGAAGCTGGGTCGGCGCACGGATCGTCGGCATCGCGACCGACCCGAGGACGGGCTGGCCCGTTGACGTGGCGGAGGCCGAAGCAGGGACGGGCCTCACGGACTTCGCGACCGGATGGGACGACGGCAAGCTCGATCACGGACGTCCCGCCGCCATCGCGTTCGCGCCCGACGGCAGGCTCTTCGTCGGCAACGACATCAACGGCATGATCCTCTGGATCGCGCCCGTGACCGCAAAGTAGCCCGCGTCAGCCCTCGCCCTGCGCCGGCCGTCGCATCGTCCACATGCGCAGCGCATCGAAGCCCGGGATGTTCTCGTCGGTGACGACGCGGTAGCCCTGGCTCTCGTAGAGGCGCACGTTGATGGCCTTCTCCGTCTCCAGGTAGCAGGGGGCGGCCGCAGCGTCGGCGCGCGCGTGCAGCTCGCGGAGGAGGGCCTTTCCGATTCCGCGCCCCTGCCGCGATGGGTCGACCGCGATGGCGAAGAGGTAGAAGTGCGGCCGGGGCTCGTGGCGCTTCCGCATGTACGCCGTAAGCTTCAAGAAGCGCAGGATGGCCGTCGGGCCCGTGGTCGCGCAGCCGATCGACTGACGAATCTCGTCGGCCCACGAGAGCGGATACCCGCCGGGCGCCATCACGAGCGAGACACCGACGACCCGGTCCCCCTCGCGGACCACGCGAGACTCACCATGCCCTACCGTCGCCGAGACGAAGCCTGCCTTCACGCGGGTGAGCGTCTTCAGCCGCGCCGCCTCGTTCTTGTCGGTGAGCACCGCCGCGTAGACCGGGCTGTCGGCGAACGCCCGCGCCAGCACGCCGGAAGCGTCGTTCGAGTCGGGTTTCTGGAGAAGGGTCACGTCGGGCATTCGGTGTAGAACCAGCATACCGTCGAGACGCTTCCTGTTGCGTTGTCTCCGTTCGTGCTACAGGTGCGCCTCCTGCGAGAGCGAAGTGTTCTCGCGTTTGAAAGAAGATTACAAAATGGCTACTGGCATCGTGAAGTGGTTCAACGACTCGAAGGGCTTCGGATTCGTCACGCAGGACGGCGGGGGCGAAGACGTTTTCTGCCACCAGTCCGCCATTCAGGCGACCGGCTTTCGCTCCCTCTCTGAGGGACAGAAGGTTGAGTTCGACGTGAAGAAGGGCCCCAAGGGCCTCCAGGCAGAGAACGTTCGCGTTATTGCGTAAGTTTTCGTCTGAATCTCGATTCGTTCGAACGTACTTGTAGAAGCGGGTGGCCGGCGTCGAGACCGAGCGAGGCCTAGAAGTGGAGGAGGATTCGTACTCTTGTACGATGACGACTCCCGACGACGGGATCGCGAAGGTATCGGCGCCGGAGACCGGCATCTAGACGAGGCGTGTGGCGGTCGGCAGCAATGCCCTCTCGCTTCACGCCTCAACTTTTTTGTGCGCCGTGCTCTTCGCGAGCGCGCGCAGGCGTGACCGTGACGACACCAGCGACAGCTTCTCCTCGCGACGGAGGCGCTTCACCGCGAGCTCGAGCCGGAGCGCGTCCCCCTTGGATGCGCAGCGCTTCTTGACGAGCACGACGAGCGGGCCACGCCCTCGCGTGTACTTCGCCCCGTTGCCCGCGTCGTGAGCGGCGACGCGCGCAGCGACATCCCGCGCGATGCCCACGTACAGCGTGCCGTCGATGCAGCGCGCCACGTACACGAACCAGGCGTCCACGCGGCGCACGGTAGCAGCGGAATGAAATGCGCAGGGCCCATCGCCGAACAGAAGGCGCGCCAGACCTCCAGCGGGAGTTAGCCGTCGTGCCGTCGTGTGCCGCACAAGCCTCGGAAAGCCTTGTTTCTCGCGTCAGTCGCGGGTCGGTCGAGTAGCGCCCGAACCCGCCCGTGGCACAACTGGGGGAGCAGATCTTCGCTCTGGAGCGTCTCTCGGTTTGACGAGCGACGCCCGAGTCTCGACGAGAGACGCGCTCGTTGTGAAGACGGACGCTCGCGGCATGGAGAGAGACGCTCGGGGCGTGACGACGGACGCTCGGGGCGAGGAGAGAGACGCTGCGCGTGCCTCTTCCGCCCCCGCGGGGAGCGCCGCGCGCTGCTCTCGATGTAACGAGGGACGCTCTCGATGTACCAATAGACGCCCGAGGCACTGCGAGAGCGTCTCCGCACGCGACGATCGACGCTCCCGGTGCGGCGAGCGCGGCGCTCGGCGCCTCTTGGGCGGCACACTTTCCAGAAACGGACGCGCTCGTCTCGACGAGCGCCGCTCGAGGCACGGCTTGGCACACATCGATCACTTCTCGGGAGGCTCTCGTCGCACCGAGGGAGGCTCTCGTGGCACCGAGGGAGGCTCTCGCCGTTCCTCGGGCGTCGATCGCCTCGACGACGGAGCCCCCGCGCTCGACTTGCACCGTGATCTCCGTGGCTTGCGACTCGATGGCGGAAGCGCGGGCGGCGCTCGCGAAGCGTCGGGACGCGCAGATTGAAGCGTGAGCATCCCCCGCATCTCGGAGCGCCTGGATCGTCGCTCCCGGGGAGGTCAAACCCGGCTCGAAGGCGTCGATCGCGGCGCCGCGCGCGGCCGGCGCGGGGGGTCGCGCGTCGATCGTCCGGACGAGCGCGTCGATCGTCAGACCGACCGCCTCGATCGCCATGCCGAGCGCGTCGGTCGCGACAGCTCGCGCGTCCCTCCTCTCATCGCGAGCGCCGCATTGTCGTGGCCCGGCATAGGAGAAACCTCCTATCGACCCAGGTCACGCGCCTGACATACGGTTGGGGATTCACTCGAGTCCCGGGGAGGGAATCCGATGCTTCGGCTTGCACTTCGTTCACGCGTGGTCTCTTTGTCGCTCGCCGTCATCGCCGCCAGCGGGTGCTCCAGCACCAGCGGTAGCGGAACCTCTGGCACCGGAAACGACGCGGGATCCGGGTCGAGCGGCAAGAAGGACGCGGGTCACAGCAGCGGGACGGCGTCGAGCTCGACCAGCGCGTCGAGCGCCGCCGGTAGCAGCGGCACCTCAAGCTCCGGCAGCGGTAGCGGCTCCAGCGCGAGCGGCGGGTCGAGCTCAATCCAGGATGGCGGCACGACGGACGGGTCCGTCGACGCAGGCGCCCCCTCTTGCCAGGGGCAACCGACGCTCCCCTTCGGCGCCACCGTCACGTTCGACGTCGGCACCGGCATGAACAGCCCCTACTTCGACGCGTTCGCCGCGCTCTCCCCCGACGAGCTGACGGTCTACTTCGTGTCCAACCGGAGCGGCAGCGGGAACCCGGGCCCCGACGACGAGAAGCTCTACGTGGCGACCCGCAGCGTGGTCGGCGCCGAGTTCAGT
>Ga0302279_10001017_pt1 | contig 40825 bp, 33 predicted proteins | sample III_Bog_N3_3_FD_194541 | JGI IMG/M metagenome (GOLD analysis project Ga0302279, IMG submission 194541) | Peat permafrost microbial communities from Stordalen Mire near Abisko, Sweden - III_Bog_N3_3 | ecosystem: Environmental > Terrestrial > Soil > Wetlands > Peat | place: Sweden: Abisko... | reverse complement strand
TTCGTCTATCCGGGCCGCCTGCTCGGCCGCGGGTTCGGCCATAACGCCATGGTGGTCGCGACCGCCTTCACGCTCGGACCGACGATCGCCTCCGGCATTCTGGCAGTCGGGCCGTGGAGCTGGTTGTTCGCCGTCAACATTCCGTTCGGCCTGGTTGCGATCGTGATCGGGCTGAAGACGTTGCCGCGCACCCCGAGGGCGACGCATGCCTTCGATTTTCCCGGCGCGATGCTGGCGGCGGCCTGTCTCGGCCTCTTCATGATGGGGATCGGAAGCGCCGCGCATCACGCACCGCCCGCGTTGGTCGCGGTCGAACTGGTCTCGGCGCTGCTGCTCGGCTGGATTTTGGTGCGCAGGCAGGCGGATCATCCGGCGCCGATGCTGCCGGTCGACCTGTTCCGCAGGCCGCTGTTCGCGCTGTCCACGGCCACCGCGATCTGCACGTTTGCAGTGCAGGGCCTCGCCTTCGTCTCGCTGCCGTTCTACTTCGAGGACATATTGGGCCGGTCGCAGGTCGAGACCGGCTTCTTCATGACCCCCTGGCCACTGGTGGTCGCGATGATGGCGCCGATCGCGGGACGCCTGTCCGACCGCTACGCCGCGGGGATGCTCGGCGGCCTCGGCCTCGCCCTGCTCGGGCTTGGGATGGCGCTGCTGGCGATGCTGCCGGCCAGCCCGCATATCGCCGACATCGTCTGGCGGATGGCGATCTGCGGCTGCGGATTCGGTTTCTTCCAGGCACCGAACATGAAGGCGTTGATGTCCAGCGCACCTCCAGGTCGCAGCGGAAGCGCCAGCGGCATCGTGGCGACGGCGCGGTTGACGGGACAGACCAGTGGTGCTGCGCTTGCGGCGCTGTGCTTCGGCGTCGCGGGCCGCGATGGCGCCACGGTCGCGCTCGTGCTCGGCGCAGCCTTCGCCGCCGTCGGATGCGTGATCAGCAGCCTGCGCCTGCTGGTGACGGCGAAATGACCGGTCGTCAGCCGTTGCGGAAGCTATAGGCGTAGCCGTTGATCGCCGGCGCGCCGCCGAGATGGGCGTAGAGGATCTTCGATCCCGCGGGGAAATAGCCTTTTTTCACCAGATCAATCATGCCCTGCATGGATTTACCCTCGTAGACGGGGTCGGTGATCATGCCTTCGAGCCGCGCGCACAGGCGGATGGCCTCCTTGGTCTCCTGCGACGGAACGCCATAGGCGGGGTAGGCATAATCCTCGATCAGCACCACATCGTCCGCCACGATCGCCTTGCCGAGCTCGACGAGACCGGCGGTGTTCTGCGCGATCTCCAGCACCTGGGCTTTGGTTTGCGCCGGGGTGAATGAAGCGTCGATGCCGATCACCTTGCGCTCACGGCCGTCTTTGGCAAACCCGACCAGCATGCCGGCATGGGTCGAGCCCGTGACGGTGCAGACGATGATGTAGTCGAAGGCAAACCCGAGCTCCTTCTCCTGCGCCCGCACTTCCTCGGCGAAGCCGACGTATCCAAGCCCGCCATATTTGTGCACCGAGGCGCCGGCCGGGATCGCATAGGGCTTGCCGCCCTTGGCCTTCACATCGGCAATCGCCGCCTCCCAGCTCTCCCGGATGCCGATATCGAATCCCTCGTCGACCATTTCGACATTGGCGCCCATGATCCGGCTCAGGAGAATATTGCCGACCCGGTCATAGACGGCGTCCTCATGCGGCACCCAGCTTTCCTGGACCAGCCGGCACTTCATTCCGATCTTGGCGGCGACCGCCGCGACCATCCTTGTGTGGTTCGACTGCACGCCCCCGATCGAGACCAGCGTGTCGGCGTTGGAGGCGATCGCATCGGGAATGATGTATTCGAGCTTGCGCAGCTTGTTGCCGCCGAAAGCCAGTCCCGAATTGCAGTCCTCGCGTTTGGCGTAGAGCTCGACCTTGCCGCCCAGATGCGCGCCGAGGCGTTCCAGCTTCTCGATGTGCGTGGGCCCGAAAGTGAGGGGATAGCGTTCGAATTTTTCCAGCATGCAAAATGCCCTTCCATCAGCGGCGTCAACAGGCAGAAAACTAGCATTTGTAGCGGGAAAGGTGCTCTCGAATTTATCCCGCTGGTTGCTCAAAATAGCTATCAGATATACCTTTACGTCTCTTATCTTCGAATTAGTTTACAAAATATGGAAGCTTCTTTCATGGCTGAAAAACTCGACCGCATCGGCCTGAAGATGCTGCGCCTGCTGCAGGGCAACGGGCGGCTCAGCAACGCCGAACTGGCGCAACTGGTCGGCATCAGTCCGGCGACCTGCCACCGCCGGACCCGGTCGCTGTTCGAGGAAGGCTACATCGGCCGCGTCCGCGCGATGATCGTGCCGCAAAAGGTCGACCGTGCCGCGCTGGTGATGGTCGGCGTCGTGCTCGACCGCTCGACCCCGGAGAGTTTCGCGGCGTTCGAGAAAGCCGTCGCGAAGCTGAAATTCATCCTCGACTGCCACCTGGTCGCGGGCGATTTCGACTACTTCCTGAAGATCAGGGTCAAGGACATGGCAGACTTCAACCGGATCCACGGCGAACAGCTGATCGCGCTGCCCGGCGTGCGGCAGACCCGAACGTTCTTCGTGATGAAGGAGGTCGTCGACAACGCTCCGCTGGAGTTCTGATCAGCGGCCGAACAGCGCAACCAGCCGCAGCATCGGCCGATGCGAGCCATGCCGGCCTGCCCATTGACGCCGGCAGGTCGGCTGTAGGACATTTCAAACCATGCGCAAGCGGATCGGAATTCGGTGATGACCGGCTACCATTTCAAGAATTTCGAAATGCTCGACCCCGACGCCGGGGAATTGCGCGGCGGCCACGAACTGGCCGTCGAAGGCGACAAGATCAAGGAAATCTCGGCCAAGCCCATCAGGTTCGCAGGGGCCAGCGTCGTCGACTGCGGCGGGCGCACGCTGATGCCCGGCCTGATCGACAGCCACGTCCACGTGGTACTGTCCGAGGTGGTGATCCGCAACCTGGAGAACGTGCCGCTGACGCTGATGACCGCGCGCGCCGCCGACCTGATGCGCAAGATGCTCGACCGCGGCTTCACCAGCGTGCGCGACACCGGCGGCGCCGACTGGGGCCTGCGGGAAGCGACCGAGAAGGGGTTGCTGCCGGGACCGCGGCTGTTCATCGCCGGACGCGCGATCGGCCCCACCGGCGGCCACAGCGACAGCCGTCGCCGAACCGATTTCGGCGTGCGCTGTCAGTGCTGCAACGCGATGGCTTTCTCGATGGGCGTCGCCGACGGCGTCTCCCAGGTCCGCCGCGCGGTCCGCGAGCAGATGCGCCAGGGGTGCGACCAGGTCAAGATCATGATGTCCGGCGGCGTCGCTTCGCCCTACGATCCGCTCGACAGCCTGCAGTTCTCGATGGACGAGGTGAAGGCCGCCGTGGAGGAGGCGCACGCTTTCGGCCGTTATGTCTGCGCGCACGCCTATACGCCGGAAGCCATCACGCGCGCGGCGACCGCCGGCGTGCGCACCATCGAACACGGCAACCTCCTCGACGAGGCGTCCGCCAAATTGATGGCCGAGAAGGGCATGTTCCTGGTCGCCAACCTCGTCACCTATTTCGAGATGAAGCGGCATGCCGCCGAGTACGGCATGAGTTCGGACATGCTGGCCAAGAACGATCTCGTCATCGACGGCGCCCTGAGGTCGCTCGAAATCTGCAAGCGTCACGGCATCCCGGTCGCCTACGGCACCGACCTGCTCGGCCAGCTGCAGGTGGCGCAATCGGAGGAGTTCACGCTCCGCGCGCGCGTGCTGTCGCCGGCCGAAATCATCCGCTCGGCCACCACGATCGGCGCCCAGGTCGTGCGCATGGAGGGCAAGATCGGCTGCCTCAAGCCGGAGGCTTTCGCTGACCTGATCGTCGTCGACGGCAACCCGCTCAAAGACCTGAAGCTGTTTCAGGAGCAAGGCCGATACCTTTCGGCGATCGTGAAGGGCGGGCGCTTTCACAAAAACCGGCTGCAATGATGTCCCAACAAATCCTGTTCAAGAATTTCGAATTGCTCGAACCTTCGTTTGGCGAACTCCGTGGCGGCTATGAGTTGCTGGTCGAAGGCGACACGGTCAGGGAACTCAGCGAGACGCCGATCAAGGCGGCCGGGGCTGATGTCATCGACTGCGCCGGGCGCACCTTGATGCCGGGACTGATCGATTGTCACGTCCACGCCATCCACAGCGAGGTCAATGTCCGCTTCATGGAGATGTTGCCGCTGACCCTGGTCACCGCGCGGGCGGCAACACGTTTGCGCGCCATGCTCGACCGCGGCTTCACCACTGTCCGCGACACCGGAGGGGCCGACTGGGGCATCAAGACGGCCATCGAAACCGGGCATATCACGGGCCCAAGGCTTTATATCGCCGGCCAGTCGATCGGCCCGACCGGCGGCCATTCGGATTCGCGCCGGCGCACCAACATGGGCGGCGAATGCGCCTGCTGCAATGGCCTGCAATTCAAATCCGCCATCGCCGACGGCGTCGATGAGGTCCGCAAGGTCGCGCGCGAACAGATGCGCCAGGGCGCCGACCATGTGAAGATCATGATGTCCGGCGGCGTGGCGTCGCCCTACGATCCGCTCGACAGCCTGCAATTCTCCGAAGGCGAAGTCAGGGCGGCGGTGGAGGAAGCAACCGCCTTCGGCCGTTATGTCTGCGCCCACGCCTACACGGCAGAGGCCATCACCCGCGCCGCGCGTCTCGGCGTCCGCACCATCGAGCACGGCAATCTCATCGATGACGCTTCTGCAAAGCTGATGGCCGAAAAGGGCATGTATCTCGTTGCCAATCTCGTCACCTACTACGCCATGAAAGACCGGGCCGCGAAGTACGGCATGATCGGGGAAAGCCTCGCCAAGAACGAGATGGTGCTTCAGGGGGGACTGAAGTCGCTGGAGATCTGCAAGCGCCACGGCATTCCCGTCGCCTATGGCAGCGATCTCCTGGGCGAGTTGCACTGGGATCAGTCGAAGGAGTTCGTCATTCGCCAGGAAGTCGTCTCGCCGATCGAGATCATCCGCTCGGCGACCACGATCGGCGCAGAGGTGCTGCGCATGCCGGGCAAGGTGGGCACCTTGCAGCCGGGCGCCTTCTCCGACGCCATCCTGGTCGACGGCAATCCGCTTAAAGACCTTGCGCTGCTTGGCGATCAGGGCAAACATCTCTCCCTGATCATGAAGGCCGGCATCTTGCACAAGAACCGGCTGAACTGATCGCAGGCGCTCGCAGAGAGGCGATCTTGACCGCTGTACCCGGATGGACCTCATCGCGTTTCGTCGGCCGCTTGGCGCTTCGAACGGCGGCCGGAGTTTCGCTGGCGTATATCCTGCTGCCGATGTTCTTCGTGGTCTGGCTGGCGTTCTTCGCGCAGGAAATTCCGTCGTTTCCCCCGGAAGGCTATTCGCTGAAATGGTTTCGAGCCATTCCCGAAAACGACAGGTTCGTCAGCGGATTTCTCCTCAGCCTGCAGGTCGCCGTGGTGGCGACATCGATCGGGTTGGCCATCGGCGTTCCCGCCGCCGTCTGCCTGGTGCGGGGGCGCTTCACCGGACGGGAGGCGGTGAACAGCCTGCTGTTGCTGCCGCTGATCGTGCCGGGCATCGTGCTCGGCATCGCGCTGTATGTCTTCCATGTCGAAGCCGAGATCGCGACCGGCTGGCCCATTCTCGGTTCGGCCGGCGGCCTGGTCGCCGGTCACGTGCTGATCACCATACCCTGGACGGTGCGCCTGATCTCGGCCAGCCTCGTCGGCATGGATCGCACCGTCGAGGAAGCCGCGCAGAGCCTCGGCGCCGATCGCCTGACCACGTTCCGGCGCATCACCTTGCCGGCCATCATGCCGGGCATCGTCGCGGCAGCATTGTTCGGCTTCATCGCCTCGTTCGGGAATCTGGAAATGAGTCTGTTCCTCGTCGGTCCCGGCCGCACCACTTTGCCGATCGCGATCCTGCAATACCTCCAATGGAAGATCGACCCGACCATCGCGGCGGTGTCGGTTCTGCAGATCCAGTTCATCGGCGGGGCGATGCTGCTGACCGATCGCTTCGTCAAGATCGGGCGTGTGGTCTGAATGGCGCGCCTGCAATTGACCGGCATCACCAAGCGCTACGGCGACTTCAACGCCGCCGATGACGTATCGCTCGACATCGCCGACGGCGAGTTCCTCGTGCTGCTCGGCCCCTCCGGCTGCGGCAAGACGACGACCTTGCGCATCGTTGCCGGCTTCATCGAGCCGACCTCCGGCAGCGTGCGCCTGGGCGACCGCGATATTACCGCGCTGCCGCCATGGAAACGGAACGCAGGCCTGGTGTTCCAGAGCTATGCGCTGTTTCCGCACATGTCGGTGGCCGAGAATATCGCATTCGGCCTTGAGATGCGCGGGATGCCGAAAGCGGAAATGGCGCCGAAGATCGCGGAGGCGTTGCGCCTCGTGCGCCTCGATCATCACGGCGACCGGCTGCCGCGGCAATTGTCCGGCGGCCAGCAGCAGCGCGTGGCGCTGGCCCGGGCGCTGGTGTTCCGGCCCGATGTGCTGCTGCTCGATGAGCCGCTGTCCAATCTGGATGCCAAACTGCGCCAGGACGTGCGTGTCGAAATCCGCGAACTGCAGCGCCAACTCGGATTGACCACCGTGATGGTGACCCACGACCAGGAGGAGGCCTTGACCATGGCCGATCGCCTCGTCGTCATGAGCGAGGGCCGTATTCGCCAGATCGGGTCGCAGCAGGATCTCTACGAACGCCCCTCGGAAAGATTCGTCGCGGATTTCGTCGGCCGCTCCACGTTCATCGACGGCCGCATGGATGGTCCCGGGCGCTTCGTCTCTGCCGGCGGCCTGGTCGTCGCCTGCGAAGGAACCGGCGCCGGCAGCGCCTCCCTTGCGCTGCGACCCGAACGCCTGGCGCTGACGACGGCGGCGACGTCGGCGATGGACAACCACTTTCCCGGGACGGTCGAATTCATCTCCTACCTGGGCTCGCAAGTGGACTTGCACGTACGCCTGTCGGCGCTGGAGCGGGTCATTGTGCAGATCCAGAACCGGCCGGAACAACCGCTGCCCGTGATCGGAGAACATGTCCACATCGGCTGGAGCAAGTCGACAGGCCGCGTGTTTCAATCTTGACGTCCCTGCCCACCCAACAACGCCACGGAGGCACCCACAATGACCCGATCGAAATCCCGTCGTGAAGTCTTGCTCGGCGCGGCAGCCCTGGCGGCCGCAGCCGGACTGCCGGGCGCGGCATCGGCGCAGGCGAAGGGCCGCATCGTCGTCGGCACCTGGGGCGGCGACTATGCCCGCCTGCTCAACAAGAACATCGAAGTGCCGATCCTGATCAAGGACGGATGGGACGTCGTGCAGGATCAGGCCGGCGACCCCGAACGGCGCTCGAAAATGATCGCCGAACAGCGACTGCCGCGCGGAACCTCCGATGTGCAGGGTCTGTCGGCACTCAACATGTTCCAGATGCACGACGCCGGCACCGCTTTGCCGATCGACTACGGCAGGCTGAAGAATGCCGCCAATCTGCTGCCGTCGATGAAATATCCCTACGGCGTCGGCCAGATCTATTCCGGCAAGGTCGGCGTCTTCAATCCGAAGATCATTCCCAAGGCGCCCGTCAGCTACAAGGACGTGTTCGATCCCGCGCACGGCAACAAGCTCGGCATCATCGACATCCAGTACCAGTACACGATGGTCTGCGCGGCGCTTGCCGCCGGCGGCAAGGTCAACGACCTCGAGCCCGGCAAGAAATTGCTGCTGGAATGCAGGAATGCCGGGATGCGGATCTATCCGACCAACGAGGCGTTCGCGCAAGGCTTGAAGTCGGAGGAGTTCGGCATCGGCGTGATGTGGAAGGCGCGCGTCGTCCAGTGGCAGAACGCGGGTATTCCCGTGACCGCCGTTGCGCCCACGGAAGGCGCCCTCGCCTATATCTCCGGCTTCGTGATCCCGAAGAACGCGCCCAACAAGGACGGCGCCTACGCCTATCTGGACGCCATGCTGGACAAGAGCGCGCAGGAAGCGTTTGCCGTCGACATGGGCTACAACCCCACCGTCACCAACGCCGTGGTCGCGCCGGATCTCAACCAGCGGATCGGCTTCACGCCCGACGAAGTCCGCAAACTCGTCGATCTCGACTACGACTACATGAACAAGAACGACGTCGCGTTCAAGGAATGGTGGGACAAGGAGCTCAAGAGCTGAGCGGGCATCGATCCCGCGGCCTCGCCCGCACGCACCGAAAGATCGAAACAGCATCCTCTTCCCCCTCGACGGGAAGCAGGGGAATTGGCGAAACAATCCATGGCAGCGACCGCTCCGGCCCAGTTCCAGTCAGACGAGACGCGCACCTCGCTGCTTTCGGCCAGCATGCTGGTCGGGCCGGCGACGGTGTTCGTGACTGCCGGTCTGATGGCGCCGCTGGCGATCCTGTTCCGCTACAGCTTCAACAATTACGATCCGCGGCGGATGATGGTGGAGACGTTCTCGCTGGACAATTACATAAAATTCTTCGCCGATCCATACTACACCGGCGTATTGTGGACGACGTTGCGGGTGGCCGCTCTGTGTACCGCCGTCTGCCTCGTCATGGGCCTGCCGCTCGCCTATGTGCTCGCGCGCACCCAGTCGCGATTCAAGAATGTGCTGATCATGCTGGTGGTGCTGCCGCTGTTCGTCGGCAACGCCGTGCGCGCGGCCGGCTGGATGACCATCTTCGGCTCCAGAGGCTTTCTCAACGTCACCTTGATGCGGCTCGGCGTGATCAACGAGCCGCTGCAGATCATGTATACCGAGGGCGCGGTCGTCGCCGGCATCATTGCCGTCAATCTGCCCTACATGGTGCTGACGCTGCAGAGCGTGATCGAAGGCATCAACCGCAATGTGGAGGAGGCCGCCTTCAGTCTCGGCGCCGGGCCGATGACGATGTTTCGTCGCGTGCTGCTGCCGCTGTCGCTGCCGGGCATCCTCGCCGGCACCATCTTGACCTTCATCCTCGGCATGAACGCCTATGCAACACCCGTCCTGCTCGGCGGTCCCAAATTCAAGATGATGGGCCCCCTGATCTACGGACAGTTCCAGCTCAACAACTGGCCGTTTGGAGCCGCGGTTGCGTTTGTCCTGATGACCGCAACGCTCGGGCTGACGGCGACGGCAAATATCCTGATACAGCGCCGGTTTCGGCGATGACCATTGAAAGGTGCGCGTTATGACGATTGGTGTCGGCGGTTCGACGGCGGAGGCGGAGCTCGCCGCCATAGAAAACATGCGCGGCGACGTGCCGCCGATCGGCGTCGACGAACGCCTGCAGCGCGTCGCCCGCGCCCAGGCGATCATGCGCGAGAAGGGCATCGACGCTCTCTATCTCGATGTCTCCTCCAGCATGACCTATTTCACCGGCCTGAAATTCCGCCGCACCGAACGCATGCACAGCGCCATACTGCCCGCCAGAGGCGAGATCGTCTATGTCTCGCCGGCATTCGAGGTCGAAAAACTCAAGACCATGATCGCGTTCGGCGACAAGATCGCCGTCTGGGAGGAAGACGAGGATCCGACCGCCACTGTCACCGAGACCGTGCGCGCGCTCGGCTATCCGAGCGGCACCATTGCCGTCGATGAAGCAACGCCATTTTTCACCTTCGACGGGCTGCGCCGCGCCGGCAACGCCTACACTTTTGTCAATTCCATCGACGTGACCGCCGGTTGCCGCATGATCAAGTCGGAGCAGGAACTGGCGCTGATGCAGACCGCCAAGACCATCACGCTGCAAGCCCACAAGGCCGCCGCCCGCATCATGCGCGAAGGCATCACCACCACCGAAGTACAGGCATTTCTCACCGCCGCGCATCGCAAGCTAGGCTCGGAAGGCGATCCGCCCTTCAACGCAGTGCTGTTCGGCGAGGCGACGGCTTACCCGCACGGCGTGCCCTATCCGCAGACGCTCAAGGAAGGCGACATGATCCTGATCGACACCGGAGCGCCGGTCGACGGCTACCTCTCCGACATCACGCGCTCCTACGTGTTCGGCGAGCCGAGCCGGCGCCAGCGCGACGTCTGGAACCTGGAGAAAGCCGCGCAGGCCGCCGGCTTCGCCGCCGCCAGGCCCGGCAATCGCTGCGAAGACATCGACGCCGCCGCCCGCGGGGTCATCAATGGCGCCGGCTTCGGCCCCGGCTATGCCACACCCGGCCTTCCGCACCGAACCGGCCACGGCATCGGCCTGGACGTGCATGAGTGGCCCTATCTCGTGAAGGGCGACAAGACCGTGCTCAGACCGGGCATGACCTTCTCGAACGAGCCGACCATCTGCATCTACGGTGAATTCGGCGTTCGCCTCGAAGACCACATGGTCATCACCGAAAGCGGCGCCCGCTGGTTTACCGAACCGGCTCACTCGGTCGACGATCCGTTCGGCCTGGAGAAATAGCGGGAAGACGGCTTGAGGCTGCGGTTCCTGTCACACGACCCGTACCGGGTCCGACCCATCCCAGTTGGCGGCGGCCGCCCTGATCTTCTCGAAGAAGCGGCCTTTGCCGCCGCTGACGTCGGAGATCTCGATCACCGTTCCGCCGTGGCCGGCGCTCTCGAAATACGCGAACCGCCCCTTCGGACCGCCGATCTGGCCTTCATGGCCGACCACGTGGCCCGCGGCGATCGCGCGGTCGTAGAGCGATTGATAGTCGGTGCTCCAGTACGACATGTGCTGCATCCCCTCGCCGTGATCGCGCAGGAAATCCAGGTACATCGAAGGCGCATCGTTGCGCTGCTGGATCAGTTCGATCTGCAGGTCGCCCGAATTGGCCAGCGCAATGCTCATCCTGACCGCCGAATCGACCCCGCGGTAGCGAAACCAGTCGACCTTGACGTCGGGCACGTAGAAAAACGGCCCGACACGCAGCACCTCGGTCCAGTATTTCAGCGCCGCGTCGATATCGCGGACCACATATCCGTTTTGGCAGGGCTTGCCGAACAGCGCGCTCATGGCCTGTCGCTCCGGCTTGCCGGCGTCAGGCCCACTCGCCCTTGCGGAAGACGGGCACGCGTCGGCCGTCGGCGTGAATACCGTCGATGTCGGTCTGATTCGAACCGATCATCCAGTCGATATGGATGAAGCTCTTGTTGCCGCCCTGGGCTGCGATCTGCTCCGGCGTCAGCGAGCCGCCATTGACAAAACATTTCGAATAACACTGGCCGAGCGCGATGTGGCAGGCGGCGTTCTCGTCGAACAGGGTGTTGAAGAACAACAGCCCGCTTTTCGAGATCGGCGAGGAATGCGGCACCAGCGCCACTTCGCCGAGCCGGCGCGCGCCCTCGTCGGTATCCAGCACCTTGTTGAGGACTTCCTGCCCTCGCGCAGCCCTGGCCTCGACGATGCGGCCTTCCTCGAACCTGACCGCGATGCCGTCGATCAAAGAGCCCTGGTACGACAGCGGCTTGGAACTGACGACATGACCGCTGACGCGGCGGGCATGCGGGGTAGTGAACACTTCCTCGGTCGGGATGTTGGCGTTGCAGGTGATGCCGTTCCTGGCGGTGGAGGCGCCGCCCTCCCATTGATGGCCGTCGGCAAGCCCGATCGTGAGGTCGGTACCGGGTCCGGAATAGTGCAGCGCGCCAAAACGCTGGCCGTTCAGCCATTCGGTGCGTTCGCGCAGCACGGCGTTGTGCTTCGCCCAGGCCGCGACCGGATTGTCGTTGTCGACGCGGGAGGCCGCGAAGATCGCATCCGCCAGCTTTGCCACCGCGACATCCTCTTCGTCGCCTGGAAAGACCTGTTTCGCCCAGGACAGGCTCGGATAGGCGATGATGTTCCAGTTGATGTCGAAACTGACGATTCGTTCCAGCGCCGGCTGATAGGCGATCGAATTGGCCTTGCTGGCCCGCGACACCTTGGCTGGATCCTCGCCGGCAAGCAGCATGGGATTGTCGCCGACGATGGCGAGCCGGGCGGTGTTGGCGGCGAAGGCCTTCGACATGCCCTCATAGAGCCAGCCGGCGGCGCGGTCGAAACTGTTGTCCTGACCATAGCGGTAGCGCGCCAGCGTCACCGCCTCATCGGACAGGATCGGGGTCACGAGGCCGGCTCCGGCGCGATAGGCGTGCTCGGCGATCTTGCGCACCAGCGGCAGCGCCGCGGAGGGCGCCGTCAGCAGCAGATCCTGCCCCGGCTGCAGGCCGAGCCCGACCTTGATGGCGACTTCGGCGAGACGGTCGAGTTTGACGGGATCGATCGATGCCGAGATATTGCGTTCGTGTACGGTCATGAGGCGGATCCAGTATGTACCTTGGTTCGCGGATGCATGACTATAAAATGCTTATTGCGGCGCAGATCAAGGTCGCGGTGTCGCCGAAATCAACATCGGATCCACGGTCAGACGCATTTCCGGGCGATCATTCCGGCTCGATGCCAGCCACTCTTGTGTACTCGGTCCAGCGCTCGCGTTCGGTCCGCACCACCTCGTCGCAAGCCGCAAGGTCGGTGACGTCATAGGACAGGCCGAACTCATCCATGCGTCGACGCACCTCGACCGAGGCCAGAGCCTCGCTGATCAACCCGTTCAACTGCACGACGACCTCGCGCGGCGTCGCCGACGGAACCGCCATGCCGAGGAAGCCGGTGAGCTCAAATCCCGGAAATGTTTCGGCGACGGCGGGCACGTCGGGAGTGGCCGGCGAGCGCGTCGGCCTCGTGATCGCCAGCGGACGCAGCTGGCCGCTTTGCAGATACTGGGTTGACGCCGTGGTATCGATGAAGAGGCAGTCGATCGCGCCCCCCATCAAATCGGTCACTGAATTGCCGATCGCGCGATAGGGCACGCCCAGCAATTTGATTCCGGCGAGCCGGCTGAGATATTCGGGCGGGGTGCGCGACGTCGCATTGAAATAGCCGAACGTCAGCTTGCCCGGTGCGGCCCTGGCCGCGGCGATGAAGCCGTCGAGATCGCGCCACGGCGCCTGCGGCCGCACCAGCATATAGGTACCGCTGGAACGGAACACGCCGACCACGGTGAAGTCCTTGGCCGGATCGTAGGCGAGGTTGCGGACCAGGCTGACATTGGCGGCGTGGGTGCTGGTGGTGATCAGCAGCACCGTATACCCGTCGGGCTCGGCCTGCTTCACCGCCATGGTGCCGATGATACCGTTGGCCCCCGCGCGGTCCTCGATGATGACAGGCTGTTTGGTCCGCTCCTCGATCTGCTTGCCGATCAGCCGTGCGGTGATATCGCCCGAGCCGCCGGGTCCGAACGGGACGACGATCCTGATCGGCCGCGACGGATAGGCGGCGGCGCGGGCATCAAGGCTCGCCAATGCGCCGCCTATCAAGGCAAGCATGGCGCGGCGGTCAATCCCGGTTCCTTGCATCGAGTAGACCTCGATTTGTCATATCATTCGACGACCCGGATGATCGGCGCGATCCGCCCCGATGACAAGCCGCGATTCGGCGGTTCAGGCCGGGGCGCGAAACTTCTTCTTCGGCTTCTTGTTGAACGGTTTGGCGGCAGAACCCTTGTCATAACGCGGCTTGGCGTAATCGGGCTTGTCCTGATGCCGCGGCTTCGGCGGCGCCCCCGCTCCGCTGTCACCGTGAGGCTTGGCAGCGTAGGGCTTGGCGTAGGGCTTCGAGGCCCTCTCGTGGCGCGGACCCTCATGGTGGCGCGCGCCGCGATCGACGACGCCGGCTTCACGCCGCGGCGGGTATGACTTCTTCTCCGAAGGCCCCTGCCCCCTCGGCGCTTCGGCCAGCGCCTCGATGCGGATGTTGTCTTCCTTGTCGGGGCGCTTGATCATGGCGGCGAAGGATTCGGCGGCGGCCCCGGAGATCTCGAAATCGGTGGTGGTTTCCATGATGCGGATGGCGCCGATGTCATGCTTGTCGATGCCGCCGCGACGGCAGATCATCGGCAGCAGCCAGCGCGCCTCGGCGTTCTTCTTGCTGCCGATGGCGGCGCGAAACCATACGCTGCCTTCCGCCATGGCGTGGCGCGGCGATGATTTTCCCGCCTTCGGCCGCGGTGAGTAGTCACGATCCTCGCCGCGCTTCGGGTGAGCGCCCTTTTCGCGGCCGCGATCCTCGCGCGAGCGACCCGCGCCCTGGCCCGGATCGAGAATGTCCTCCGGCGACGGCAGCCGCGCCCGGTACAGCCGCGCCAGTGCGGCGGCGATGTCCTCGGGCGAGCGCTCGGCCAGCATGGCCCGCGCCAGTTCCAGATCCTCTGGCGTGTTCTCTTCCGCGAACAGGGTATCCTTCAACATGCGTTCCTGATCGAGCTTGCGGATTTCATCGGCGGTGGGAGCCGTGCCCCAGACCACATCAATGCCCGCCAGGTTGAACAGCAGTTCCGCGCGCCGCTTGCGCGCCGGCGGCACCAGCAGGACGCTGACGCCCTTGCGGCCAGCGCGGCCGGTGCGCCCGGAACGATGCTGCATCACCTCCGCGTCGTTGGGCAGATCGGCGTGAATGACGAGGTCGAGGTTGGGCAGGTCGATGCCGCGCGCCGCCACGTCGGTGGCGACGCAGACCCGCGCCCGCCCGTCCCGCAACGACTGCAGCGCCTGGGTTCGCTCATTCTGCGTCAACTCGCCCGACAGCGCGACCACGGAGAAGCCGCGCTCCAGCAGGGTCGCCTGCAGATGCCGGACGGCATTCCGGGTGTTGCAGAACACCAGCGCGCTCGGAGATTCGAAAAACCTGAGCACGTTGACGACGGCGTGTTCGACATCGGCGGCGGCGATCCGCAGCGCGCGGTATTCGATGTCGGCGTGGCCGCCCTCGTCGCCGGCGACCTCGACGCGAAACGCCTGCTGCTGGTACTGCTTCGCCAGCGCGATGATGCCGCGCGGCAGGGTCGCCGAGAACAACAGCGTACGGCGGCTGTCCGGCGTGGTCTTGAGGATGACTTCCATGTCCTCGCGAAAGCCGAGATCGAGCATCTCGTCGGCCTCGTCGAGCACGACCGCCTTCAGCTCGGAGACATCGAGGCGTTTGCGCCGCAGATGATCGCACAGCCGGCCGGGGGTGCCGACCACGATATGGGCGCCGGCGGCGAGTTCGCGCTGTTCGGCGCGCGGATCCATGCCGCCGACACAGGAAACCACCCGCGCGCCGGCAAATTCATAAAGCCATGCCAGTTCGCGCTGCACCTGCAGCGCGAGTTCGCGCGTCGGCGCGACGATCAGCGCCAGCGGCGCGCCGGCCCGTTCGAAACGCTCGGCTTCACCGAGGAGATTTTTTGCAATCGCCAGCCCATAGGCGACGGTCTTGCCGGATCCGGTCTGCGCAGAAACCAGGAGATCGCGGCCGTCGGCGGCCGCCGCCAGCACCGCGGTCTGAACCTCGGTCAGCGAATCATAATTGCGTGCCGCCAGGGCCCGGGCAAGCGGCGGACTTGTGGTCATGGTTGTCACGGGGTGGCCGATCTTGGTTGGTTTTTGACGAGGGAACACTGACGGGGCTTCGAACCCATGGGATCGAAGATGCGCGGCCGCGTGGCCCAACGGAATTAAATGAGTTGGCGGTGCTTTAGGCCATTTGGGTTGAAAAAGCCATGAATTGCTGCGGTTAACGGCAAAATCGATCCGACTGCCCTGCGAGCTCGTTTTCGCGTCATAAAACACCGAATTGAGGCCCTTCCCCGGGCTTGCCGGCCCGGATCGTCCGCTTCCGGCGAAACGATCGGTCGTGCATGCAAATCGTTAATGCCGCCGCTGATGTTTTGACCCGCCGAAATCGTCCGCCTTCGGAACATACGATCGCAGGATACGGCTACGCGATCCCGCGGCGCGTTTCGCCCGGGGTGTGCCTGTCGTTCCGCCCCGGAGGGCGTGGGGAATGCCGGGTGCCCAGTGCACCCGCAGCCTCGTGTGCGAAAGTAGTGGTTGGAATGCACACGAGTATTCACAGCGAGGTCACCGGAATCATCCGGCATTCCCGCACGCAGTGGTTTACGGCTTATAGCGCGCTCTCCCCGGTGATCGGCTTTCTTGCCACCGTCGCCGGCGGAAAACTCCGCCGACTTGACGCCAGCACCGAGGCGTCGGGACCACACGGTTTTGCCGTCCGCGAAACACGCCGTTCGTCAAAGGCGCATCCGCGTCCACCGCATCCTGCGCCAACGTTCGTGACGATCGCGAGCGCCCCTCTGGCGGAGCAGGATGGGCGCGCTTATAGCCTGATTCGCGATTTCTGAAAATCAGAATATTTTTGCGCGAGGGCCTTGACTGCCGGTTTCGAAAATCGCGAAGTGATTTGCCCGTCGGGTCGGCTTCGCGGCCAGCCGCGCCACATTTTGCGTACCGCTTTCGCGAGGGTTTGCCGGAAATTCAGGCGATGGCGCGGCGGACGCCGGTCCGCTTCTCGGCCTACGCGGCTCCGGGTTGCAACTCCCTGACCATCACAATGTAGTCAGCGGGTACATTTGTCTGGACGACCAAACTCATTCTATGTAATCAGCGATTACTTTGAATGGACCTCGCGCCAATGGACAAGCAGATGATCCGCCTGACGTCTCGTCAACTCGCTGTCGTTCTCGTCGTCACCCTGTCCCCGAGCCCAATGGGATGGTCCGCGGCCCACGGCCAGGATCACCAGGCGCATAGCGCGCCGGCGGCGCCCGAAACAGCACCACATCTTGTTGTCAGTCCGCCGCTCGCGGGTCCGCTCTCCAGGGGGTTGGCGGTCATCGCGTTTCGAACGGAGAACCTGAAGATCATGCCGGTCTACGGCGAAGCCGCGACACAGGTTATCCCCCGCCTTGGGCACCTTCACGTCACCGTCGATGGCGGCCCATGGCATTGGCTTCACGCCAGCGACGAGCCGATCGTCGTCCAGGGGCTACCGCCGGGACCGCATCGCGTTCTCATCGAACTCGCCGCGGCCAACCACAAGATCCTCGACGCCCAAACCCTGAATTTCGAAATCACCCTGACGGTCAGCGACGCGCCGAAATGATCACACGTCGCGTGCAGGTCGACGCAATCGATGAACCGCGCCCGCAGGGCCTCCAGCGACGGGGCTCGCGGCCAGCCGCGCGACATTTGACGAACGGCCTTGGCAAGGCTTTGCCGGAAATTCGCAGGCGATGGCGCGACGGACGACAGCGGGGCCGAACACCACGCCATCGTGCGCGGTATCACGGAAGCCTCAAACACAATCGATGGCAATTGCGCCGACCTTTCAACTGAACGTTTGAACGAGCACATTCAAACGAGAGTCGGCGCCTGACGGTGGGATACGCTCTGATCGCTCGAGGACAGCCATTCCATGCAAGGCGCTCCATAGCACTTCAGCCAGGGTTTCCGGCATTTCGCGTTTGGGTCCAAGTGCGGCGACCAACTCCGAGAAGGCCGCCCGGAGCGCTGCCGGCGTTTCCTCGCTCGCGAATTTGATTCGTGTCGGCAACACGAACATCGCCTCGTAGATCACCGGCCGCGACCGGGCGAAATCGAGATAGGCGGCGCAAACGTTGCGCAAGATGTCCGGCTCGCCGGCGACGCTCGCTTTCGACATTCTCAGTCGCGCGGCAAGCTCCTCAAACCCTCTGATGGCAACGGCGCCCATGATGTCGGCCTTGCCCTTGAAGTGGCTGTAGAGAACCGGCTGGCTGTAGTCGATGAGTTCCGCGAGACGGCGAGTGGTTACGGCCTCCCAGCCCTCGGCTTCGGCCAGTTCGCAAGCCGCCGCCACGATAAGTTCATGGCGTTCCGCGCGCTGGCGCTCTCTCCGTTCGGCGATCGACATCAAGATATCCTATCAACGATCTATTTTATGTCAACGCTAGATTCTTGTTGACATCGAATCTAGCAATGATAGAAGTACTGCCGACGGTAGAAATTCAACTGACAGGAGTTCGCTATGATGCTGATCGGTTATTCGCTCTCCGGCCTGATCGCGGTCGGAATCGTGTTCATCGGGGCACGCTTTATGTGGGCCCCCGCCGCCGCGGCACGCGACTTCGGCATCCCCGAGGCCGCATCGGCCCCGACCGGATTGACCGCGTGGCTGGCCGTGAAGGGCACGCGAGACATCGTGTCCGGCCTTTTTGTCTTCCTGCTCATGGCGAACGGATCGCCGCGCCTGCTCGGCGAATTCCTGCTGGTGGCGAGCCTCATCGCCCTGGGCGACGCGGTAACCGTCCTTCGATCGGGCGGAAGCAGAACAGCCGCGTTCGGCATTCACGGCCTTACGGCACTGGTCATCATCGCAGCCGGCACAAGCCTCATCGGCGCAGCCAACTGAGCCTTACCGAAAAAGCGACCCGCATTTTCAGGCTTTTCCTAACGCGTTGAAAATGATTCGTTTTCCGTCATGGCCGGGCTTGTCCCGGCCATCCACGTCTTGCTTCGGCCGATAAAGCTAAGTCGTGGATGCCCGGGACAAGCCCGGGCATGACGAGCCAGTTGGCGCCGCGCGGCTTTACTGCACTACTTTTTGAGTCAGACTCCGAGGAGGCCACGCAGTGGCCGTCTCGAAGGATGGGCGGCAATACTGATTTGCGATTGCAGTTGCCAGGTTTCTGCGCCCTAACGCTTCGACGCCGCCAGCACCCGATCGACCATGTCAGGCGCAAGACCGAGGTAATTTTCCGGCGAGGTCAGCCGGTCGATGGTGGCGCGGTCGATGCGATCCATCACTTGCGGGTCCGCCGCCAGCGCGTCGGCGAGCGTGATGTTCCGCTCATGGGCGCGGCGGCAGGCGTCATAGACCACGTCATGCGCTTCCTGCCGGCCGATCTGCGGCGCCAGTCCCATCATCACGGCCTCGGCTACGATCAGGCCGCGGCTGATGGAAAGATTTTTCGCCATCGCCTTTTCATCCACGACCAGTCCGGCCAGCGCGAATTTGGCCTGGTGCAGCGCGCCGGCCGTCAAGACAAAACTCTCCGGGATCGCCATCCACTCGGCATGCCAGGGGCCGGTGGCGCGCTCGAAATCCTGCACCATCGCGTCGAGCATCAGGCCGGCGTGCTGGCGCACCGCCTTCGACCCCGCCAGCATCAGCTCCGAGGAGATCGGATTGCGCTTCTGCGGCATGGTCGAGGACGCGCCGCGGCCCTTGACGAAGGGCTCAAAGAGCTCGCCGAATTCGGTCGAGGCCATGATCATGATGTCGAGCGCGATCTTGCCGAGCGACCCCGTCACCAGCGCCAGGAAATTCACCGCTTCCGCAAAGCCGTCACGGGCGACATGCCAGGTGGCGACGGGAACGCCGAGGCCGAGTTCCTCGCAGAGCGCCTGCTGCACTTCGAATCCCTTGTCGCCGAGGGAGGCGAGCGTGCCGGCGGCGCCGGCGAACTGGCCGACCAGCACGCGCGGCTTCAATTGCGCGAGACGTTCGGCATGGCGGTCGAACATCGAAAGCCAGATCGCGGTCTTGTAGCCAAAGGTCACCGGCAGCGCCTGCTGCAGATGGGTGCGGCCGGCCATCGGGGTATCGCGGTATCGCGTCGACATATCGGCCAGGATGCCGCGCAAGGCTGCAATATCGGCCTCGATGATGGCAAGACCGTCGCGCAGTTGCAGGACGACGGCGGTGTCCATGATGTCCTGGGTGGTGGCGCCCCAATGCACGTAGCGCCCGGCCTCGCCGCATTGTCTTGTCATTTGATGGACCAGCGGCAGGATCGGATAGCCGACGATGTCGGTCTCCCGACGCAACAGCTCAAAATCCAACGCCGCGACGTCGGTGCGCTTTGCGATTTCTTCCGCCGCCTCCGCCGGGATCACCCCGCAGCGCGCCTCGGCCCTGGCCAGCGCGACCTCGATTTCGGCATAGCGCGAGATCAGGCGGACATCCGAAAACACCTCGCGTATCGCAGGCGTGCCGAAGGCGTCGCGGAACAGCAGGGAGTCGAGCACGGTGGTGGAGGCAGGAAAAGCGGCCATGGAATTTCCTCGAAATTCAGACGCCCTTCTTGCGGAGCGCGCTCCGTCTGTGAGTCTGAACGAAATCGCACCCAGTACTTCTAGGGACATTCAAACCGATTGAAAATGATTCAGTTTTCGTCATGCCCGGCCTTGTGCCGGGCATCCACGTCTTTGCCGGACTTAAGCAAGGAAGACGTGGATGGCCGGGACGAAGCCCGGCCATGACGGATAGCGCTGCATAGCTGCACTTCACTGGCGGCATTTTGAACCAGACGCTAGGCCTTTCCCTTGCCGCCACCCTTCTCCGCGGCGCGGCGCAGCGCCTCGGCGAGCGCGCCGCCCGATTCGGCCTGCGGCTTGCGCGGCGCCGAAGACGTCATCGACGCCGGGGAAATATCCCGCGGCTTGCCCTGCGCGGCGCGATCGCTCTTGGCGCCGGTCTCGTCGTCGAGGCGCAAGGTCAGCGCGATGCGCTTGCGGGCGACCTCGACCTCCAGCACCTTGACCTTGACGATGTCGCCGGATTTCACCACCTCGCGCGGATCCTTGATGAAGGTCTTCGACATCGCGGAGATGTGCACCAGCCCGTCCTGATGCACGCCGATATCGACGAAGGCGCCGAACGCCGCGACGTTGGTCACGGTGCCTTCGAGGATCATCCCGCGCTTGAGATCCTTCAGCGTCTCGACGCCTTCCTTGAACACCGCGGCCTTGAACGCCGGGCGCGGATCGCGGCCGGGCTTTTCCAGTTCGCGCAGGATGTCGGTCACCGTCGGCAGGCCAAAATGGTCGTCGACGAAATTCTGCGGCCGGACCTGGCGCAAAATCTCGGCGTTGCCGATCAGGGCCTTGATGTCGCTCCTGGTGGCGGCCAGGATCTTGCGCACGATCGGATAGGCCTCCGGATGCACGCCGGAATTATCCAGCGGATCGTCGCCGCCCGCGATGCGCAGGAAGCCGGCGCATTGCTCGAACGCCTTCGGCCCGAGCCGGGGCACTTCCTTCAGGGCCCTGCGCGATTTAAACGGGCCGTTGGCGTCGCGATGCTGGACGATGCTCTGCGCCAGCCCGGAACCGATGCCCGAGACCCGCGCCAACAGCGGCGCCGAGGCGGTGTTGGCATCGACACCGACCGCGTTGACGCAGTCTTCCACCACGGCATCGAGCGAGCGCGCCAGTTTGCTCTCGCCGAGGTCATGCTGGTATTGCCCGACGCCGATCGCCTTCGGATCGATCTTGACCAGTTCGGCGAGCGGGTCCTGCAGCCGCCGGGCGATCGACACCGCGCCGCGCAGGGTGACGTCGAGTTCGGGCAGTTCCTCGGATGCAAAGGCCGACGCCGAATAGACCGAGGCGCCGGCTTCCGACACCACGATCTTCGACACCTTCTGCTCCGGCAGCAGCTTCACCAGTTCGGTCGCCAGTCTGTCGGTCTCGCGCGAGGCGGTGCCGTTGCCGATCGCGATCAGGTCGACGCGGTGTTTCTGCGCGAGCTTGCCCAGCACGGCCAGCGTTTCGTCCCAGCGCCGCGCCGGCTCGTGCGGATAGACGGTGGCGGTATCGACCACCTTGCCGGTCGCATCCACCACCGCGACCTTGACGCCGGAGCGGAAGCCGGGATCGAGCCCCATGGTGACGCGGGCGCCGGCCGGCGCCGCCAGCAGCAGATCACGCAAATTGGAGGCGAACACGCGGATGGCTTCCTGCTCGGCTGCGGTCCACAACCGCATCCGCAAGTCCACGTTGAGATGGACCTGGATCTTGGTGCGCCAGGCCCACCGCACGGTCTCGGCCAGCCATTTGTCGCCGGGACGACCGGAATCGGAAATCGCGAAGCGGTGCATGATCTTCAGTTCATAGGAGTTGGCGGCGGCCGCAGCCGGAGCCGGCGGCTCGGCCAGCATCTGCAGATCGAGGATCTCTTCCTTTTCGCCGCGGAACATCGCCAGGATCCGGTGCGACGGCAATTTGGTCAGCGGCTCGCTGAAGTCGAAATAGTCCTTGAACTTCTCGCCTTCGGTCTTCTTGCCGTAGCGAACCTTCGACGTCATCAACCCGCTGGTCCACATCTGCTCGCGCAAAGCGCCGATCAGGTCGGCGTCCTCTGCGAAACGCTCGACCAGGATGGCGCGGGCGCCGTCGAGCGCGGCGGCAACATCGGCCACCTGCTTGTCGGCATCGACGAACGGCGCGGCCACGGCGAGCGGATCGTTCTCCGGCTGCGTCAGCAATTTGTCGGCCAACGGCTCCAGTCCCGCCTCCTTGGCGATCTCGGCCTTGGTGCGGCGCTTCGGCTTGAACGGCAGATAGATATCTTCCAGCCGGCCCTTGCTGTCGGCCGCCAGAATCGCCGCCTCGGTCGCGGCGTCCAGCTTGCCCTGCTCGCGGACGGACTCCAGGATCGCGGTGCGGCGCGCTTCCAGCTCGCGCAGGTAGTTCAGGCGCTCTTCGAGATTGCGCAATTGCGTATCGTCGAGCGCGCCGGTGATTTCCTTGCGGTACCGCGCCACGAACGGCACCGTGGCGCCGCCGTCGAGCAGCGCCACCGTCGCCTCGACCTGTTGTTCGCGGATGCCGAGTTCCGTCGCGATCTGCCGATTGATGTTTGCCACGCGCTATCTTTCTCTAAGCCGCCGGTTGAGTCGCGCCGGCCGCGGGACGACGCTTATGGACCATCCGCGGCCCGGTCATCAACCCGCGCCGCGACACAAATTGATCTGTGGACGGACCTTGTCCGCATTCGGGCCGCCGCAGTCAATCGCCGGAGCCAAAATGGCCTTCGGCGAGCGGGAGGGCGCAATGCCCGTCGATGGCCGCATGCGTTCCGCGCCGGCGCGTCGGCCGCGGGCATCTCCTCCAAAAAGCCGGAATCCGCCATTCTACTTCAGAATGTATTTAAAGGATGGCACATCCATGGCTAGACTTGTACCACTCAGCATCAGCAGCAATTTCGCACCGTCATTGACATTTTTCAGAAACAACCCGAACGCGACCGGCGGTAGTCCGGTGATGGCTTATGTTGCAACCAACGGGGTGGTGAATTTGGTCGACCCCTTCAGCAACATCAACGCCGGGACCCCGGGTGCACCCGTGACGCTGATTGGCGCTCCTGGCAAGGGCAATACGACAATCACGGCCTCTGCGCGGCCATCCATTATCGCCTTCGACAGGTGGCTGATCATCGCATGGGCCGACATGTCCGGCCGCATGCACATTGCCGGATCAGAGGATGGCGCGCTGTTCGGCAACGAGGTGACCTGGCCGGCGACGGTGACGTGTCTCACGGGTACCGGCCCTTGTGTGACGTCTTACCTCAACACCACCACCAACCATGTTGGCCTTGCCGTGCTTTGGGTAGCAAACACGGGCGGCAAGCCGATCCATTACACGTTGGGCCGGTTTCCCGAAACGGTGCCATGGAGCCCCGCCGGCAACCTTGGCAATGACTCGTCGATCGACAGCCTCGGCGCATCAAGCCTGCCGCAATATCCTCAACCGGCGCAAATCGCTACCGCCGCGACGTACATTTCCTGGGCGGGGACCGACCCTGCGGGCGGCACGTTGACGTTCGGACAGTTCGTGGGCGGCGGGAGTTTGGACTGGCGACAAGTCTACGATGCCAACCTGACCGGCGGGCAATCCGTCAGCCACCACGGGCCGGCCGTCACAAACGTTACCAACGGGGGAGCTATTACCCTGGCCTACACGGGCACCGACAACCACTTTCGCGCGTTCGGCAGTTTGAATCCGCCGCCACTACCGCAATTCAATTCGAATCCGAACTCGCGGGTAAGGAGAAAATATGACGACACCAGCAATTTCTCGCCTGCGCTCGCAGTTGCCGATAACGGCGCGCTATTTTGGGCGTGGACCGGGACCGATGGCCACCCGGGATCGCTGAACTTTCAAAACGACGCCGACATGCCGTCGCACATCGATCTTTGACGCTGGTTCCCGCGGTATCGCGCCGCGCGCTCATCGGGAGGTTCGTATTCATTTCAAACGCCTGTATCCTGCGCAAAGATAACGGTGGATCGATGGCGGTATATTGTGTAGACGGGCGCTCCTTCTGGAGCGCCCATGTCGATCTGCGGACTTGATTTCGGAACATCGAACACGACTCTCGGCACGATGGAAGGCGATGCGCCGGTGCTGGCGGCGCTGGAGATCGGCCACACCACGATTCCGAGCGCGATCTTCTATGCCGCTGATGGCGCCGTGCTGATCGGCCGCAAGGCGATCGAGGCCTATGTCGACGGCGTGCACGGCCGCCTGATGCGCAGCCTCAAATCGGTGCTCGGCACCGCGCTGATCGACGAGACCACAAGGATGGGCCGCGAGCGCACCCGGTTCCGCGACGTGATCGGCTTTTACATCGCCGCGGTGAAGCGGCGCGCCGAACAGGCGACGGGGCGCGAACTGCGCGACGTGGTGCATGGCCGCCCCGTGCACTTCGTCGACAACGATCCCGAGGCCGACGCCAAAGCGGAGCAGACCCTGCGCGAGATCGCGCGCGAGATCGGCTTCGACCAGGTCAGCTTCCAGTTCGAGCCGATCGCAGCGGCGCTCGACTATGAGCGGCAGATCTCCAGCGAAGAGATCGCCCTGATCGCCGATATCGGCGGCGGAACCTCGGATTTCTCGATCGTGCGTCTCGGGCCCGGCCGGCACGGCAGCGCCGATCGCGCTTCCGACATTCTCGCCAATGACGGCGTGCGCATCGGCGGCACGGACTTCGACCGCCAGCTCAGCCTCGGCGTCGTGATGCCGCTGTTCGGCTTCGGCAGCGCCATGAAGCGCGCCGGCCTGGAGGTGCCGTCGCGCTATTTCCACGACCTCGCCACCTGGTCGAACATCAACCGCATGTACGAAACCAGCGTGACCGCGGAATTGCGTCAGGTGCGGCGCGAGGCCCGCGAGCCTGACCTGCTCGACCGGCTGATGCGCGTGATCGACGAGCAGCGCGGCCATACGCTGGCGATGGAGGTCGAGGAAGCCAAGATCGCGCTCGCCGGGAAGCGCCAGGCCAGCGTCCCGCTGGAATGGGTCGCGCCCGGGCTCAACGCCGCGGTCGGCCGCCCCGATCTCGTCGGTCATACGCGGCAACTGGCCGAGCGCATCGCGGCGCGCGTCAAGAACTGCCTCGCGCAGGCGCGGCTGTCCGCCGACGACATCGACGCCGTGTTCCTGACCGGCGGCTCGGTTCGGCTCGCCCATGTCCGCAAGGCCATCACCCAGGCGGTGCCGTCGGCCCGCATCGTCGAGGGCGACACCTTTGGCGCGGTCGGCAAGGGCCTCACGATCGAGGCGCTGCGGCGCTATGGGCCGAGGCCGTGAGAGGCGATGAATCAGGCGCCGCCAGGCGATTGTGATGGCTATCGATTTGGGATAGACACCGGCGCTCCTGGGCTGACGTGCCGGGGATACCGGTTGTCAGCCCAGCCGGGTTGGGGCATCAGAAAAAACGCGAATAGTATGAAAGAGGGAACATGGCCCGCAGCATTCTGATACTGGGCGCCTCGTACGGCTCATTGCTGGCGACGAAATTGCTGATGGCGGGCCACAACGTGACCCTGGTCTGCCGGAAGAGGACGGCGGAACTCATCAACAGCGACGGCACAGAAGTGCGCCTCAAGCTGCGGGACGAGCCCGCGCACCGGTCGATCTTCTCGCGCGACCTGCCCGGGAAACTGGACGCGACCGCGCCCGCCGACGTCGATCTCTCTCGTTACGATCTGGTCGGTCTTGCGATGCAGGAACCGCAATACACCAACCACACGCTCCGGGTCCTGATGATCAAGATCGCCGCGGCCAAGCTGCCCTGTCTTTCGATCATGAACATGCCGCCGCTGCCCTATCTGAAGAGGATTCCGGCGCTGGCGGAAATGGATCTGGAAGAGGCCTACACCAATGCCCAGGTCTGGGAGCGGTTCACACCGGGACTGGTGACGCTCTGCTCGCCGGATCCGCAGGCGTTCCGTCCGCCCGAGGAGGCGGCGAATGTCCTGCACGTCGGCCTGCCGACCAACTTCAAGGCGGCGATCTTCGCCGACGAGGCGCATAACCGGCTGCTTCGGGAGCTGGAAGCGGACATCGACGCGGTGAGACTGGATGGCCAGGACGTTCCAGTGAAGCTCAAGGTGTTCGATTCGCTGTTCGTCCCGCTGGCCAAATGGTCGATGCTGCTGACCGGCAATTACCGCTGCATCACGCTGAAGGAGCCGCAATCGATCCGCGACGCGGTGCACGGCGACCTGAAGCTCTCGCAGTCGATCTATGAGCACGTCGATGCCATCGCCCGGCGTCTGGGGGCCGACCCGAGCGATCAGGTGCCGTTCGAGAAATACGCCAAGGCAGCGGAAAGCCTGCTCAAACCCTCGTCGGCGGCCCGCGCCGTGGCCAATGGCGCGCCGTTCATCGAGCGGGTCGACCTGCTGGTGAAGCTGATCTCGCATCAGCTCGGCATGCCCAATGCCGAGATCGACCGCACGGTCCAGATCGTGGATCAAAGGCTGAACGAGCGGGTCGTGGCGAGCTGACGGTTACGCCTGGAGGGGCGCCGCTGCGCCCTGCCGCAGGGGAATGACCGCCCTCCGAAACATGGTTAACGCTTTATTAACGGCTGTCGGCGAGGCTGCGGCGCGCCGCCGAACCATCCCGCCGCGAGCCGGGACGACACCCATGTCGCCGCGGCAGAAGGGGACCCGCTGGGATGAACCAGGGAGCACAGAAGGTCGTCAGCGCGGCGCCGGCCTATCGCAAGAGCGACGATGTTGCCGTCTGGTTCGCGCAAGCGTCGGTGTACCACCGGTTCGGCCAGCTTGCCGAAGCTCAGGTCGGCTACAAAAAGGTCCTGAAAAAGCGCCCCAACCACTTCGATGCCCTGCACATGCTCGGCGTTTGCGAACAACAATGCGGCAATTCCGAAGCGGCGGCGCGCTCGCTCAGGCGAGCGCTTCTGCTCGACCCGAAGTCTGTCGCCGTTCACTCGGATCTGGGCACCGTGCTCGCGGTGTTGAGGCGGTTCGATGAAGCGCTGGCCCATTGCGACCAAGCCATCGCCCTGCAGCCGGACTTCGCCAACGCCCATTACAACCGGGGCAACGCGTTGTCGGAGCTGAAACGCTTCGCCGAAGCGATCTTGAGCTTCGACCAGGCGATCACGCTCAATCCGCAGCACACGGATGCATTGAACAACAAAGGCAATGCGCTGCACGAGCTCGGCCGGTTTGCCGATGCGATCGAGAGCTATGACAAGGTCCTGGCGCTGCAGCCCGCCAACGCGCTGGCCTTCTTCAATCGCGGCGCCGCACGCAAGGAGCTGAGACAAACCGACGAAGCACTTGCCGACTTCGACCGCGCGCTTGCGATCGCTCCAGGCCATGCCGCCAGCTGGGCCGGCCGGGGCGACGTACTGATACACCTGCGACGCCATGGCGAGGCGCTCACGAATTTGGACCGGGCTTTATCCATCGACCCGGAATTCGTGGAAGCCTGGATCAGCCGCGCCAATGCGCTGATAGGCAGCAGCGTGACCGAATCCCTGGCCGCCTGCCAGCGTGCGCTGGCGATCAGGCCGGACTCCGCACGAGCCCTCACCCTGCTCGGCCAATGGCATGCGCAGCAGGGCGATGCGGAAGCCGCCGTTTCGTGCTTTGATCGGGCGCTCGTGATTAAGCCGGACGACGAAGCGGCGCTGTCGAACAGGATTTTCTCGCTGGATTTCGTCGAGGCCAGCGGCTTTGTGCAGCATCAGGCCGCGCGCGCGGAGTGGTGGCGCCAGGTCGGATCGAAGATTGCCCCACCGCTGCCCTGCGACAACGACCGCAATCCCGGCAGAAAACTCGTCGTGGGCTACGTATCCGCCGAGTTCAAGCATCGCTCGGCGGCGTACACATACCGGCCGGTGCTGCAAAATCACGACAGGTCGCGCTTCGAGATCATCTGCTATTCCGTCTCCACAAATGAAGATTCGGTGACGGACTCGTTCCGGCAGACGGCCGACCGGTGGCGAAGCGCTTCGCAATGGTCGGACGAGCGGTTGGCGGATTGCATCCGGGCCGACAAGGTCGACATCCTGATCGACCTGTCCGGCCACGGCGACGGCAACCGGCTCCGGGTGTTCGCGGCCAAGCCCGCGCCGATCCAGGTGACCGCGTGGGGACATGGGACCGGGACGGGCCTGCCGACGATCGATTACCTGTTCTCCGATCCGGTCGCTATTCCCGCCGAGGTTCGTCCGCTCTTTGCGGAGCGGATATATGATCTCCCGAGCCTGGTGATTGTCGAGCCGCCGCCGGCCGAGCTGCGATGCCCGGAGCCGCCCGTGATATCCAATGGGTACGTGACCTACGGCGTCCTCAACAGGATCAGCAAGATATCCGATGCCGCCATCGGGGTCTGGGCGCGGATTCTGCGGTCCGACGTCACGTCACGCTTGCTGATCAAGGACAAGCTGCTCGACGATGCCGCCGTGCGACTCCGGCTGCTTGAAAGATTTGCCCGTCATGGAATCGGTTCGGACCGGATTCTCTTCGAGGGATCGACCACCCGAGAGGGCCATCTGGCGGCTCACCAACGGGTCGACATCTGCCTGGATCCGTTTCCACAAGGCGGCGGCGTCACCACCTGGGAGGCGCTGTATATGGGGGTGCCGGTCGTGGCGAAGCTCGGAAATGGAATAGCCGCGAGATTGGCCGGCTCCATTCTGTCGGCCATCGGGATGCCCGAATGGGTCGCCGCCGATGACGATCAATACGTGGAAATCGCGCTGCGATCGAGCCCCGACCGCCTCAGGACGATTCGTGGTGAACTGCCGAGCCTGATCCAGCGGCGCTGCAGCCCGGCCGAATATACCCGAGCCGTGGAAGAGGCCTATCGGACGATGTGGCAGAAATACTGCTGCGCGCCGCAAAGCTAGCACCGGGCAATCCGCCGATCGGAAGTCGATGGCGGCCCTGGAGGCAGCGCGGTCACAACCATGGCCGTGATCTTGTCGATGTTGTCAAAAGCGGGGGATGTGCGATAGGTGATTCCCCCCAGCGGAAACCCAGTGCGATGCCGTCATCAAGAACAGCGATCATACTTGGCGCGACCGCTGACATAGGCCGTCATTTGGCCGAGCGCCTGAGTTCGGACAACTGGAATGTCGTCGGCATAGGCCGCACAGCACTTCGCTTGCGGGAATTGGAGAAAATTCCCAACCTGAAGGCCTATCAATGCTCCATCGCGGACGGCGACGATGTCGAGCGCCTCGCCGGCGAGATGCGCGCCGCCGGACACCAATGGGATCTACTGGTATCGTGTGTGGGCACGACAGAGCCCATCGGCAAATTCTTCGAGATCGACTTTGACGAGTGGGAACGGTCGATCGTGGTCAACTTCACGGCCCAACTGCGCGTGCTGCACGCGCTGTGGCCGTTGCGACGCCCTGAACGGACCGTCGATGTCATGCTTCTGGCCGGCGGCGGCACCAATGGGACGTTTCCGAACTATTCGGCCTACTGCGTCACCAAGATCGCACTGATCAAGATGTGCGAGCTGATCCATGACGAAGCGAGCGATGCCAACGCGTTCATCATCGGCCCGGGGTTCACGCGCACCCGGATCCACGAGGAGACGCTGCGGGCCGGCCCCATCGCGGCGGGTCGCTCATATGACAAGGTGCGTGCATATCTCGAGGAGCAGGGCACGTCCTTCGACGATATCTATGAGCATATGCGCTGGTGTATGCTAAGGGGGCGTCAGGTTGCCGGCGGCAGAAACTTCTCGACGGTCCATGATCGCTGGCGCGATGGCGGAGAGGAGCTGGCAAACCAGCTATATGACGACCCAGATGCATTTCGCTTGCGCCGCCGTCAGCCGTAACCATTCGTGGACCGATGCAGCAGAAACTATCTGACTATGTCGCCGACTTTCTTGCCGCCCAGGGCATCAGGCATGTCTTCGTCGTAACCGGCGGGGCGTCGATCCACATTCTGCATTCCCTGCACGATCGCCCCGGCACCACGCCGATCTGTCCACACCATGAGCAGGCCGGCGCCATGGCCGCCGACGGCTATGCCCGCGCCACCGGCGGCATCGGCTGCGCCGTCAGCACCAGCGGCCCCGGCGCCACCAACATGATCACGGGTATTTCCGGTGCCTGGTTCGATTCGATACCCGTGCTCTACCTCACCGGACAGGTGACCACGTTCCGATTGAAGGGAGAATCGGGAGTCCGGCAATTCGGATTTCAGGAAACTGAAATCATTCCGATGGTCCGGCCGATTACCAAGTATTGCGTGCAGCTGCGTGATCCCCGGCGGATCCGTTACGAACTCGAGAAGGCGGTTCATATCGCCCGCAGCGGCAGACCCGGACCGGTGCTGATCGATATCCCCGACGACCTGCAGCGCGCCTTTGTCGAAACCGACGACCTGCCCGCCTTCGAGTCCGAAGAGGCCGATTCGACGCCGGTGCCTGCGCAGGAAGAAATCCGGCGCGCCGTCGACCTGCTGCTCCGGTCCGAGCGTCCGGTCCTGATTTTCGGTCATGGAATTCGCCTGTCGGGAGCCGTTGCGGAAGCACGGGCGCTCGCCGAGCGATGTAACGTGCCGGTTCTGACGACCTGGGGCGCCAAAGACTTTTTTTCGGCGTCCGACCGTCTCAATGCCGGGACGTTCGGGACCCACGGAACCCGGGCGGGAAATTTCGTCGTTCAGAACGCGGACTTTGTGCTTTCGATCGGCGCCCGATTGTCGACGAGGGAAACCGGTTCGCCGCTTTCCAGCTGGGCCCGCGGGGCGCGCACGGTCGTGATCGACATCGATCGATCGGAGTTGAACAAGTTTGCCGCGTTTGACCGGAAACTCGACATCGCGATCGAGGCCGATGCGTTGTCGGCGATTCGTGCGATCACACAGGCAATCGATGCCCCCAGCAATGTCGGATTGCCTGATTGGGCGAGCTGGCGGGCTGAAATAGCAGACTGGACGCAGCGCTATCCAGCGTCTGCGATAAGTTCACCGGCGCAGAGCACCATCGACCCCTATGTCCTGATCGACGAGATTTCGGCCTTGGCGCCGGATGATACATACTTCTTCGTCGATACCGGATGCGCGGTGGCCTGGTCGATGCAGGCGCTCAAGCTTCGGGGATCGCAGCGCATCTTTCATGACTTCAACAACACCGCCATGGGCTGGGCGTTGCCGGCTGCGATCGGCGGCGCCCTGGCTTTCCCGCGGAAATCCATCTGTTGCGTGGTCGGCGATGGCTCGCTGATGATGAACATTCAGGAACTTGCGACGCTCAAGCATCACGGCCTTGCGGTGAAGATTCTCCTGCTCGACAACAGCGGGTATTCGATGGTGCGGCAGACCGAAACACAATGGCTCGGCGGCGTCAACGTAGGCACCTCGACGGAGAGCGGTCTTGGATTCCCCGATTTCATCAAGCTGGCGCAGGCGTTTGGCCTCGAAACGCGAGAGCTTGCCAAGAGCGCCGGCCTGAGAGGGGAATTGGCCGGTATATTTGCATCGCCTGGCGCCGTCTTTGCGCGAATCGAGATCCCGGCGCAAAAAGGCGTCATTCCGCAGGTCGCGTTTGGATTTCCTATCGAAGACTCCGAGCCGTATTTGCCCCGCGAGGAATTTTTTCGGAACATGAAGGTGGCGCCGCTTCCGGCTTCGCTGAATCGCGTCGACTGACCTGACAATAATAAAGTCAGGCATCGTGGATGCGCCCGAAGAAGCAGCCAGGGCAGTTCCCGTTATCCGATCATGTAGATCGCTGCGGCTAGAACAACCTCGCGGTCGTGATCGATCATCTCGATGTCTGCCATTTGTTCAAGCGAGAGCCATTTCATGCCCTGCCCTTCGCCCAGCAACAGCGGGCTTCCGTCGTACTTTTCGACAAAGACATGCGTCGTGTATTCGACGCCGCCGTCGACGAATTGCCGACCGGTGATCCGCCGCACGGACCTCAGTTGATAGGAAAGCTCTTCAAGGATTTCCCGCTTAACGGCCCGTTCGGGTGTTTCGCCTTGCTCGATGCCGCCGCCGAACAATCCCCAGTAGTCGGGAAATGATGGCGCGTCGCTGGTCCGATGCTGGAGCAATATTCGGCCCTGGCCATCGTACAGAATGAGAACCGCAACGTGCCTGCTGGTCACGCTGCCGGCCTCAATAGGGACCGGTAAAGCGCGGCTCCGGCACGTCCAGCCAGGGCGTCAGCGGAGCTGGTTCCTCCAGAACGGCATCGCTGTCGCACAGCAGCAGCGCGCGCCGGGCGATGTCGATCGCCCGCGGATAATAGGCGTCCGCCAAAGACGGCGTCGTGGGGGTCGGGACCGCAGGCAGGGCAATCCGCGCCGGCGGCTTCTTCAAATGACGGAAGGCGTGCTCGGCAACGAGGCTCGTCACTTCGGCGCTGGCCCCGAACTGGGAATGGCCGGTGTCGGCCGTCACGATGCGGCCGGTCTTGGCCACCGATGCCGTGATCGTATCGATGTCGATCGGTGTCAGCGTGCGCAGGTCGATGACCTCCGCCTCGACCCCGACCGACGCCAGCAGATCGGCGGCGCGCATGCATTCCAGCACCATGTAGGAGAAGCCCGCGAGCGTGACGTGCCGGCCTTCGCGCATCACCCTTGCGCCGGACAGCGGTCTCACATGCCGCCCCTCCGGCACGGCACCGGTCACGCCATAGAGCCAGCGGTGCTCGAGCACGATCACCGGCGCGTCGTCCTCGACGGCGGCCGTCAGCATGCCCTTGGCATCGCTGGCCGTTGCCGGCATCACGACCTTGAGGCCGGGGACGTGACCGAACCAGGCCTGCAGCGACTGCGAATGCTGTGGACCCTGACCCCAGCCGCGGCCGATGATCATCCGCACCGTGAGAGGCGCGCGCATCTTTCCGCCGTACATGAAGTGCCACTTGGCCGCCTGGTTGACCAGCGTCTCCATCGATAGCACCGCGAAGTCGACGCGCATATGCACCAGGATCGGCCGCATGCCGGCGATCGCGGTACCGAGCGCCACGCCGGTCATGCCGCCTTCGGAAGCCGGCATGTCGAGAACACGATCGGCGCCGAATCTCTCGACCAGCCCCTTGGTGGTGCCGAAGATGCCGGTTGGACCGGGCACGCCTAGTCCCATCAGATAGACGGAGGGGTCACGGGCCAGGCAGTCGGCCTGCGCTTCGCGGATCGCTTCGCTGTAACTGAGGAGCCGCTCGGTCATGAGGCGTTCTCCTGTTCAGGTGGGGTAGACGTAGCGGCCGAGATCGGCAGGAACCGGAAACGGAGCGGCTCGCGCGGCCTCGAACGCGTTGGCGATCTCCGCGGCGATCACCTCCCGCATCGACCGGACGTCAATCCCGGTAACCAGGTCTTCGGCCACGAGCCGGCGCTCGTAGTTCTGCACAGGGCAGCGGTCGTGCCAATGACGGACCTCGGCGGCGGTCCTATAACCGAGCACGTCGTCCTCATCGGGACCGCAATGCTCCTTCCAACGATAGGTCATGAACTCGAGCAGGGTCGGCCCCCCACCCTCTCGCGCGCGCGTGACAGCCTGCCCTGCGAGGGTCCAGACGCTGTCGACATCGTTGCCGTCGCCCTGGACACCGGCCATGCCGTTGACCGGCCCGAATTCGTGGATGCCTCGCGCGGGCTGCCGCACATTGAGCGGCGTGTGCACCGAGTACAAATTATTCTCGCATACGAAGACGACTGGAAGTCTGTTCACGCCCGCGAAATTCAGGGCTTCGTGGAACACCCCTTCCTCGGTGGCGCCATCCCCGAAATAGATCGCGACCACGCGATCCTCGCCGCGGCGCTTGGCGGCCCAGGCCACGCCGACGCCCACCGAGATCGTGCTCGAAAGGATCGGTGCGGAGCCCATGAAGCCGGCGTCGAGATCGACGAGATGCTGGCTGCCGCCGCGACCGCGCGCGCAGCCGGTCTCGCGGCCGTAGAGTTCGGCGATCATCGCATCTAGGTCGGCCCCCTTGGCCAGATAATGGCCATGGCTTCGATGGGCGGAAAAAACCGCGTCGGTCCGGCGCAAATGCGCGGAGACGCCGACGGGCGGCGCTTCCTGCCCGATGCAGATGTGCGTCGGGCACCGCATCTCGCGCTCGCCGTAGCGCCGCACGATCTCTTCCTCGACGAGCCGTATGCGCAGCAGCGAGCGCAGCATCTCGACGCGCACGTCGGCGGGCGGAGCAAGGTTCGATCGCGCCGCTGAATTGTCCGGGGAGCTCGTCATGACCGATGTTCTCGCATCAGGCCCTCAGCACGTAATCGGTCGGCCAGTCGCGGATCTCGTCGAGATAGCGCCTGCCCCATCCGACCATTTCGGCCAGACCTTCATCCCAGCCGATTTGCGGCTCCCAGCCGAGATCGGCCTTGATGCGGCTGGAATCGAGCCAGTAGCGGGAGTCCTGCCCGAGCCGGTCGTCGGTGGCGGTGCATAACTGCTCGAACGGCAGGTCCAGCGCCTTTGCCGTGCGTTCCACCACTTCGCGGATCGACGTCGGCTGCGCCGGCCCCGCATTGTAGATCACCCCGAGCGGCGCCTGCTCGGCCACCAGATGGATGGCGCGGCCGAGATCGCGGGCGTGAATATAGGATTTTTCCGCGCCACCCCCGCCATGCAGCGGCAGCTTGTGGCCGGTTAGACCGCACCAGACCGCTTTCGGAATTACCCGGTGCAGCAGCTGACCGGGGCAATAGGCATTGGATGGGCGGATGATGTTCATGGGGAATTTCAGGAACCGGTGCACCGATTCCAGATACATGTCGAACGCCACTTTCGACGCGGCGTAGGGACTGGAGGGCTTGATCGGCTCGTCTTCCTTGGCGGCATGGTTCACCGAGCCGTACATTTCCGAGGTGCCGATCTGGATGAAGCGCTGCAGCCAGTCGCGCTTCATCAGTTCCTCGCACAGCCGCGCCAGCGCCATCGAGTTGGTCTCGAAAAACCGCCACGAATTCTTCCACGACACCGCGCCCTCGCCCTGCGCCGCGAAGTTGACGATGACCTCCGGTTTTTCACGGTCGAGCAGTTCCAGCAGCAGGTCGAGCTCATGGGTGACGTGACGGGCATGGTACTGGTAGCGCTCGCGCTTCTCGATGTTCAGCGAGAACGGCTCCGGCCGCAGCGCCGCGCGGCCGATGCCGATCACCTTTTTCGGATTGGCGTGGTCGAGCAGATAAAGTGCTGCATGAATGCCGAAGCTGCCGCCGCCGCCGAGGATCGCATAGGTCTTTCCGGACATGATGTTCGTTCCAAGCTGCTGCCAAATTTCCCGCGTTCGCGCTTATTCGACCACGGTCCAGAAGTAGTCGCCGGTGTAGCCGGCCTCGTCGAACAGCGAGATCCATCCTTCCGGATAGTCGTGGAATTCGGCCGTCAACACCCAGCTCTCGAAGATCTCCTTCTGCACGGGCGTGTGATAGCTGTCCACCTGAACGAAGGCCCGTCCGCCCGAAACGCGCTGGATTTCCTGCATCGCCTTGAGCGCGCGCGGACGCGGAAGATTATGCACGGTGTTGAGGCTGAGCACGCAATCAAAGCTGCGGTCGGGAAAGGGCAGCCGCTCCGCCGATCCTAGATGCAGGCGGCCAACCACATCCCTTTCGCAGTTCAACAGGGCATAGAGGGATATGTCGAGCCCGAAGGCTTCCAGGCCGGGGCACACCGCCATCAGGTCCTTGACCAGAAAGCCCTTGGCGCAGCCGACATCGAGCACGCGCATGCCCGGCCGCAACCCGAAATGCGCGACGATGTCGCGCGCCACCGGCATCCAGCGGCCATCGTAGCGATAGCCGCCATAGCCGTAATCCCGGGGGCCGTCGAAATACATTTCCCCGAATTGCCTGGCGGCGGCGACCACTGCGGCGTCCTTGGCATCCTTCCGCTTCTGGATGTCGCGCTTCACCTTCGGCAAGGCGCGCAACAGGTCAATCTCGCTCATGATGCTCCCCGGCGGCGCGGCGACCGAGAGTGTAATAGACCAGGCCGGCGGCCTCGGCCGCCTTGCGATCCAGAACGGCGTAGGGATCGAGCACGATCCTGCCGCGCAGGCTGCGCGCGATGTCCGCCGGCGCGATACGCCGATAGTCGGGCCACGGCGTCAAGATCATCAGCGCCTCCGCGCTCGCGGTCGCCTCGAGCGGTCCGCTGGCGCCGGTCACGCCAGCGCCTGCCGCCGCCGCCGGCACCACGGGGTCATGGACCCGGAAAGGCACGCCGGCCAGCTGCCGGATCGTGGCGAGCGACGGCGAATTCTTCACCGAATCGGTATTCTCCTTGTAGGCGAGACCCCAGACCGCGATTTCGGCCTGTGGGTTGTCGTCCAGCAGCGCCTTGCGGATGGTGCGCACCGCCCAGTCCCGCCGATATCGGCTGTTGTGCCGCCACGCCTTCACCACGCCGGCGTCGCTGTCATGGGCCTCGGCCAGCCGGCTGACGGTCGCAAGATCGCGCTCCAGATTTCCGCCGGCGATGCCGAGACCGGGGGCCAGATAGGCGAAGGGGCCGATCCTGCGATCGGTCCTGAGCGCCGGCACGATTTCCGACCAGTCCGCGCCAATTCCCTCGCAAAGTTCCGCCAGCATGTTGGCCACGCTGACGGAAGCCACGAGGCAGCAGTTGATCGATATCTTGGCCAGTTCCGCGCTCTCATAGAGCATCGGCAGAACCGGACAATCGAAGGCATCGAGCACGGCGCGATATCGCGGATCGAGCGGCTGCGCCGGATCCGCGCAGCCGACGATGGTTCGCTCCGGCCGGGTCGCGCGCTCGACGGCGCGGCCGAACACCAGCGTCTCGACCTGATAATAGCGGCGCGCCGGCTCCGGAACGCTCATGCTCCGTGTGAAACCGGGTTCGACCTGGGACAGCACGACCAGAACGGCATCCTGGCGCAGAACCGGCGATACGAGCTCGATCAGTTCGCGCAGCACGCCGTCATCGCTGCGCCCCTCGTCGTCGGTGGCGATATCCGGCGCGAGATACACGACATCGCAACGGCCGAGATCGGCGGCGTTGGCGCTGAAGGTCTGGCGGGCGCCGTTGGCGGCAATCAGCTCGGGCAGATCCGGCTCCAGGACTGGAAGTCTCCCTCTCTGCAAATCGGCCACCAGCGTCGCGTCACGGTCGAAGCAGACGGTTTCGAAGCCGGCGCCGGCGACGGCCGATGCGGATACCAGGCCGAGATGGGTCATCCCGGCAAATCCCACCACCGGCTTCATGACCGGGCCGCCCGCGCCACGGCCTCGTCGCCGAGACGGGAAAGCACGCGGTGCAGCCAGAGATCGTTCGAAAGATCGGTCGGCGCCGCGCGCGCGCAAAGCGAGCGGAAGTGAGCGTATTCCGCCGCCCAGGTCGGATCGTCCTGGGTCAGCGTCTGAACCGTCTCGGCAGGACGTCCGCTCGGCAACACGCGTGTCCGGTGGATGAAATCCGCCGGCCCCCACTTGCAGAGCGAGGAGATGTGCGCCGAACCTTTCTCGGCGAGAACGTCGCAGGTGAAATGATTGCGCCACATCAGCAGCGTCATCTCCAGCTCGAAGTGGGGGACCTGCCCCTCGCTGGCGATGACGACATGGTCGGGCGCCCGGTTCTCAAAATGATTCGCCGCCGTCACCGCGAACTCAGGTGCAATGTCGCCGAACCAGAAGCGGCAGGTATCGAGCAGATGCGAACCAAGGTCCGGCAGCACGCCCGCCCCCCGGTCGCGCCATCCCGATTCCCGCACCAGGCGCGCCGTGCCGTTGCCGTAGAACATCCGGCAACTGTAGATTTTTCCCAGCTCCCCGGAGGCGATCAGATCGCGCATGCGGACGAAATGCGGCTCGAAGCGGTGATTGTAGGCGGTGTATATCACGACCCCCCGGTCTCTCGCGTTGCGCTCCAGCTCGCGCAGGTCGCTTTCCCGATCCGCCCAGAGCGGTTTCTCGACCAGCACATGCTTGCCATGGGCGACGCACCAGGACAGCAACTCCAGCTTCGGCTGATCGGGAATGCAGGCCAGCACCGCGTCGTAGCGGTCCAGCGGAACCTGCGGCAGCGCCGGATAGTCCGCTTCCGGATTGACCGGATCCACCGCAGCGACATAGTCGGAGCCTGCGAACTTGCGGCGTTTGTAGCCCTGCACGCCGAGGCCTGCGACGACAACACGCATCTCAGGCAAAATTCATCTGGCGTTCGACGTCCGCGATCTTGCCGCGAACGTTGTCGGCCGTGATGGGGATATTTCCGTCGCACTCGCATTCGCAGGCCGCGGCGAAGGCACCCAGGATGGTCGATACCGCTTCATTTCTCGAAACCAGCATCGCCAGCGTCGTATAGGCCAAAAGCGCATCCCCGGCGCCCACCGCGTCGACCAGACGATCGACGAAGCTGTCGATGACGAAGAAGCTGTCGAGGGATTCGTGATCGGAATTGCGGCACGCCAGCACGCCTCGCTCGCCGAGCTTCAGGATCAAGAGCTTGCAGCGCGCTGCATCGTAGAGGCTCGATGCCAGCGGCCTGATCCCGGAATCCTGGTCCGCCAGCGCGAACCTCGCCTCGCGCTCGTTCGGCGTGACCATGTCGAAATCGGTGAAATCGGTGATATTGCCCCAACGACTGGCCACCTGGCTGTCGGCCACGCGATAGACGTTCGGCGGAATGGCCTTGATCAGTTCGGGAATGGTCCGGCGGTTGAACAGGCCGTGACGAAAATCAGAATAGATCACCGCGTCGGCCGGCGTCGAGCTCACGGTTTCGGCGATGGACGCCAGGATGGAGTCCGAAATCGAGCGATTGTCCAGCGTATCGATCTTGAGCAGGCGATAGCCGCCGACCACGATGGCGTTCTTGTTGACGGTCGGGCGGGATGGGTCGATGACGGCCCCTACGTCGACGCCGGCCGCGCGCAGATCGTCGATCGCAAAGGCCTTCAGCGCGTCGTCGCCGAGCACCGTGGAGAGCGTGACCCTTGCTCCGGCCGCGATCAGGTGCTTCGCCACGATTCCGGCGCCGCCGACATAATCGACGCGGCTCTCGTAGAGTACGCTCATGGTCGGCGTCTTGGTCTGGCCGCCGATCATGGTGCACTGGGTGTAGCTGTCCACGATCGTGTCGCCGACGACGTGCACCCGCTGGCCCTGCATCCGGTCGAGCACGTCGCGCAGCAGATCGAACGTGATCTCGTTGCGCTCCATCAGGATCTGCAGGGTTTCCAGCTTCAGCGAAGGTGGCGCCTGATTGATCAGCGCGCTCGATGAATAGACGATGTCACCCGGCGTGAAGATCAGCTGGCCACCATAGGCCTCGACGATAGCGGCCTCTTCCGCCGTCTTGGTCGCAAGCCCCGTGGCGTTGTACTCGAAGCCCTTGGCGAAATAGTCCGGCTGAATCGTCGCGATATTGGCGAGCGGCGTGTCGTTGCGGTCGATCACGACGTAATCCACCATTTCGAACGCCGCCAGATTGACCGCCCGCAGATCCTGCGTCACATGCGGGCGGTGCACCCCCTTGGTGATGTGCCTGTCCGCGGTAATGCTGGCGACGAGCAGATCGGCCTTGCTCTTGGCATACAGCAGGTGGCGGACGTGTCCGGGATGCACGACGTCGAACACGCCGTGGCACATGATGACGCGCTTCTCCCGCGGCGGCGGACCGATGATGGCGCGCAGCTCCTCCGGCGTCTTGATCTTGTGCCGGTAGCGCTCCATCAATGAAACCATATGTGACACTAGGGGGCCTTGTCCTTGCCGAGATAGCGGAACCAGCTTTCGGTGGCTTGTGCGATCGACTCCGGGTCCCACAGCGGCGCATCGCGCCAACGCTCGATGTCGCGGAGCATCCGCTGCACGCCATCGGGAAACGAAACGGCGGGCCTCCAACCCAGTTTTGAGGTGATCTTGCCGATATCCGCGAAGGTGCAGTCGGGCTCGCCGGGGCGCTTCGGCACATAAATGCCGTCGCCGCCGAGCAGCGACACCAGCCTGTTGATCGATTGCGGATCGCCCGCTCCGATGTTGAAACGCTCGCCTGAAATTCCGGTCCGCGCCGCGGCAAGGAATGCGGTAGCCACATCGGTCACGTAGATGAAGTCGCGCGTCTGCGTTCCGTCCCCGACCACGGTGAAGGGCTTTCCGGCCAGCTTCTGCTTCAGGAACACCCCGAACACCGCGCCATAGACGCCAGTGGTGCGGACACGCGGACCGTAGGCGTTGAAAATGCAGACCGCGTTGACCGGCAGCCCGTAAACCCGGTGCCAGTGAAATGCCGCCTGCTCACCCTGATACTTCGACAGCGCGTAGGGATACTGCGGCGCGATCGGATGAGCCTCGTCGGTCGGCGTCGCCGCCAGCCCGTAACAGGAGGACGACGACGCGTAGACTACCTTCTCGACGCCCGCCGCCCGCGCACATTCCAGCACGCGGACGGTGCCTTGCACGTTGACGTTCATGTAGTCGATCGGCCGCTCGATCGAGGGCACGATGTCGCCGATGCCGGCGAAATGAAACACGTAGGCGGCGCCATCGAAAATCGGCGAGCCGGGCTCGAGCGCCAGGATGTCCTGCCAGAAGCAGGCGAGCCCCGCATCGTCCCTGCGGTGCTCCAGATTCGAGCGGTGCCCGCCGCTCAGATTGTCGATCACCCGCACGGCAAATCCGGAGTCCAGCAGCAGATCGACCATATGACTGCCGATGAAGCCGGCGCCGCCGGTCACGATCGCGACAGGTCTCGACATCAGGCCGCGCGCAGCCGCTTGAGACGCCTGACGTTGAAATACTGGTCGTCGTTCATGCCGTCGGGAATGAGGCCGTCGCGAAACGCTTGGCAGAGGTTGCGCACCGCGTCCTCGATGCTATGCCGCGGCGCATAGCCGAGCACCCGCCTGATCTTGTCGGAATTGATGTGATAGGAGCGCAGATCGTCGCTCGGCGTCGTCACGATCGCGACCTCGCCCTTTTC
>Ga0302279_10001014_pt1 | contig 40853 bp, 50 predicted proteins | sample III_Bog_N3_3_FD_194541 | JGI IMG/M metagenome (GOLD analysis project Ga0302279, IMG submission 194541) | Peat permafrost microbial communities from Stordalen Mire near Abisko, Sweden - III_Bog_N3_3 | ecosystem: Environmental > Terrestrial > Soil > Wetlands > Peat | place: Sweden: Abisko... | reverse complement strand
GCGGTCCCTCGACTCCGCGCCTGCGCGCTCCGCTCGGGATGACAAACCTTTTTTGGGTATGAGTCGTCTGAGGGTCACCCGGCCCGGAACGGACTACCATGACTCAGTCGAAGACCGCGCGCATCGCCGAACTCGAAAAGCTCCACGACTCCGGGCTCGTCCTGGCCGATCGCACGCAAGATATCCGCGGTCACACGGTGCGCGACTCGCATCACGACGAGATCGGGCACGTGAGCGGCCTCTTCATCGATCGTGAATTGCGGAAAGTGCGCATGCTCGAGATCCGCGTCGGGGGGTTTCTCGGCATCGGCAACCGGCACTTCCTGCTCCCCGTCGACGCGATCACGAGCGTTTCGCGCGATGCGGTTTCGGTCGACGAAACGCGCGAGCGCATCGTGGGGTCGCCGGTGTACGATCCCGATCTGATCGTCGAGCCGTTCGAACAATCGTGGGAACCGTTCTACGGTTACTACGGGCTCTCGCCGTACTGGTCGGCGGGCTACCTGTATCCGGAGTTTCCGATGTCGCGTGAAGAGACCGTGCTGCACGACCACGGCGTCCACACGCACGATCTGTGATCGGGCACCGGTGAAATCGCTGATCGTGTTCGACCTCGACGGGACGCTCGCCGCCAGCAAAGCGGCGATCGACCCCGAGATGGCCGGACTGCTCGCGCGCCTGCTCGCTGCGATGAAGGTCGCCGTCATTTCCGGCGGCGATATGCCGCAGTTCCAAAAGCAACTCGTCGATCAGCTGCCGCAGGACGGCGACTTGGTAAACCTCTCGTTGCTGCCGACCTGCGGAACCAAATTCTTCCGCTACGAGCGCGGCTGGCACAAGCGCTACTCCGAAGACCTCAACGCGGATCAGAAGAAGCGGATCGTCGCGGCGCTCGATGCGGCGGTCGCATCGGCGGGCGTCCGCGCGGCGCGCACGTGGGGCGACGAGGTGGAAGACCGCGGTAGCCAGATCACCTACTCGGCGCTCGGCCAGCAAGCCCCGCTCGTCGAGAAAGAACGCTGGGACCCCGATTTTGCCAAGCGCAAGAAGATCGCCGCATTGCTCTCGGTCTCGCTGCCGGACTTCTCGGTGCGCATGGGCGGCTCCACGTCGATCGACGTGACGCTACCGGGGATCGACAAGGCCTACGGCATCCGCAAGCTGCACGAGATCCTCGGCGTTCCGATCGAGCAGATGCTCTACATCGGCGACGCGCTGTTCCCGGGCGGGAACGATTACCCCGTCCGGGCGACCGGCGCGGAGTGCATTCAAGTCGCCAACCCCGACGAGACGAAACGCGTCATCGAGGCGATCACCGCCTGCGAGCGGCGGCCGGCTTTCGCCTAGACCGCCGTGCTCTTGGGCTGCAAGTAGCGCTTGAGCTTCTCGGCGGTCAGCTTCTCGTCGGGATCGTATTCGGGCGCGGTTTCGAGTTGCTCGAGATCGTTGAGGCCGCTCTTGCGGTAGACGCGGTTGGTGATCACCGCGATCCGCGCGATGCGGTTGGGATCGGCGTTGAAGTGCTGGCTGATCGTGTTGGGCGGGATGTAGACGACGTCGCCGGCTTCCCACTCGAAGCGCTTTTCGTCGCCGTCGGGCTTCCACGTGTACTTGTCGTCGACGATCGCCAGATCGCAATCCATGTGCAGATCGTAGCCGTGGCCTTCGATCACGTAGAATGCCTGCTCGGCGAGTTGGCGGTGTTTGCCCGAGCGGCTGCCGGCCGGGATCACTTGCATGTACGCGTCGACCGTTTCGGCGCGCGTATTCATGCCTTCGTTGACGATGTGCTTGAGCAGGCCGTGCGGTGAGTTTTCCCACGGCATCTGCCACGCTTTGATGACCTTCGGGCGTTCGGCGTTGCGCGCGTCGGCGCTCGCGGCTTCATCGAGCAATTCTTCGTAGAAGCTGCCCGACGTCTCGCCTTGCAGGTAGGCGTTGTATTCGTCCCAGGGGGCGTTGTTGTCGCTCATCGTCTTAGTGCGCGTGGCCGTGATCGTGGTGATGATCGTGAGCCTGCCCTGAGCCTGTCGAAGGGTGGTCCCAATCGTGCGGGGGCTCTTCGCGCGGTTGGAAATCGCCTTGGGTCGCCGTCGGTTCGGTCGGCGTCTTCTCGATGATCTTCTGAAAGAGCATGTTCATGAAGACGTACATCGGTTTCGTCTTCATCACGAGCGCGCGCGCCGGACGGTCGGGGTTACGGTTGAAGTGCTGGTGCACGCAATTGTTGTGCACGATCGCGGCGTCGCCGGCTTCCCACTCGTAGCGCACGCCGTCGTGCTCCTCGGCACCCTCGCCGTCGAGGATGTAGAACACCGCCTCGTTCACGTGACCGTGCTTCTGCGACTTGCCGCCCGGCGAATATTCCTCGAGGTGGATATGCAGCGTCTGACCCAAGCCGTCTTTCGGCTCGAGGTAGTGCTTGCTGAACTGCTGCGGGCCGCTATGAAACGGCGTCTCGCGCCCCTTGAGCACGCGCGGCAGCGAACGCAGGCGCGCCAGCTCTTGGGTCAGGTTGTACTCGCCGGCGATCGGCCGCACGAAGACGCGATTGCGCTGCTCGTGGTAGCTCGGCCGTTTCGTCCCATTGGTCTCATTTTCGCTCGACATCGGTGGGTGGGACCTTTCGCGGCCTCGGCAGGGCCCCTGCCATCGGGCGGCGCAAACGGCGCCGGTGCAAAGCGACACGCAAGCGACCGAACTCGTCGAGGTCCGCACGACCGACGGCCTGCTGTTGACCGGACTGTTCGCTGCTGCCGGTCCCGCCGCGAGTCCGCCGCGCTTCGATGCGGCGCTGGTGATGCACGGCGCAGCGAGTTCGTTCGATGAGGGCTTCCTGCGCGACTTCAGCGCGGCGCTCGGCGCGCGGGGATTACCGACTTTGCGCGCCGGCAACCGCGGGCACGACATCGTCAACCGCGGCGACGGCCGTGGGCGGTTGCTCGGGACCGCGTTCGAGCGCATCGACGATTGCGTGCTCGACTGGCGCGCCTGGCTCGATCTGCTCGACGCCCGCGGCTACCGGCGCGTGCTGCTGTTCGGGCACAGCCTCGGCGCCGTGAAATCGGCCTACTACTTGGCGCACGAGCGCGACGCGCGGGTGGCCGGGTGCGTGCTGGCCTCGCCGCCGCGCTTCAACACCGAACGCATGCTCGCGTGCGAACGCGGTGACGAGCTGGCGGCCACCCTCGCGGCAGCCCAAGCCGCGCTGGCGGCCGGCCGCCCCGATGAGATCATCCGCACGACGTTTCCGATGGCCTCGATCAGCGGTGCCCGCGCCTACATCGCAAAGTACGCGGCCGGCGCGCGCTACGACGTCTTCGCGAACCTGCCCGAGGTTGCGTGTCCGGTCTTCGCGCTGACCGGCGAGCGCGAGTTCGGCGATCCGCTCTTCCGCGACCACCCCGGGGATTACGAAGAAGCGCGCGAACGCAAGCCCGACATCGAGCACGTCATCGTGCCCGGCGGCGATCATGTGTATCGCCGCGTGCGCGACATCGCGATCGCGAGCTTGCTGGCCTGGATCGACGCCGGCTAGCTAGCCGACCGGATCGCCTTCGAGTTCCAGCGCCGGCGTGACCGGATCGGGGATCGTAAACGCGCGCGCGTGTTCTTCCTGGCGCTTCCCGATCAAGCCGTGAATGTGGTTCCGCAGTTCGAGGAATCCGGGTTCCGAGCGCGTCCGGACCTGATCGCGCGGCTGCTTGAGCGGGATGGCGATCTCTTCGAGGACGGTCGAGGGCGGGGTGCTGAGGACGAAGACGCGGTCCGACAAGTACACCGCTTCGTCGATGTCGTGGGTGACGAGCAGCATCGTGATGCCGAACTCGTCGCGAAGGTGCAACGTGAGGTCCTCGAGGTCGGCCCGCGTGAGCGCGTCGACCGAGGCGAACGGTTCGTCGAGTAAGAGGATCTCGGGGCGGAACGCAACGGCCCGGGCGATCGCGACGCGTTGCTGCATGCCGCCCGAGAGCTGCCACGGATAATGCTTGGCAAACTTCGTCAGGCCCACCGCCGCGATCGCGCGACTACAGGCCTGTTCTTTTTCTTCCTGCGAGATGTCCTTACGCTTGCGCAGCGGGAACACGACGTTGCCCATCACCGAGAGCCACGGAAAGAGCGAGCGGGCGTAGTCCTGGAACACCAGCACCATCTGCGGCGGCGGCTCGGTAATCAACGTTCCGTGCAGCGCCACCGACCCTTTGGTCGGCGCCAACAACGCGCAGATAGTCTTCAGGAGCGTCGTCTTCCCGCACCCCGACGGGCCGACGATCGACACGAATTCGCGCGCGCGCACGTTGAGCGTTATCTCCTGAACGGCGAGCGTGCCATCGGCATACCGCTTCTGCAGCCCCTTGACGTCGAGGAGAACTTCGCTCGGGTTCGCCATAGATCGACCTTTCCTACCGGACTACGCCGGGCGCGTGGTCTGTCCGTAGTGCCAAGCGAGCACCTTGTGCTCACACCACACGAACAGCGTGTTCAACAAATACCCCAGAATCGCTAGCAGCGCGATTCCGCCATACATCTCCGGGATGGCGAACGTGCGCTGAGCCTGGAGGATATAATACCCGAGACCGTCCGTGCTGCCTATCATTTCCGACACCACAATCATGATGAAGGCGATCGAGAGCCCGGTCCGCATGCCGGCCGCGATCATCGGGGCCGCCGACGGCACGATCACCCGGACCAGCGTTTCGAGCGGCGAGAGGCCGAAGATGCGGGCCGTGTCGAGCCGTTCGGTCGGCACGAGGCGCGCGCCGTCGGCCGTGTTGATGAGGATCGGCCAGATCGAGCCGAACGCGATGACCACCCACTTCATCGGGTCGCCGATTCCGATCAGCAGAATCCCGACCGGGATGATCGCCGTGGCCGGAATTGCCCGCCAAAACTGCAGCACCGGGTCGAGCAGCTGGTAGAGCCGCTTGAACGTGCCGATGAAGATGCCGATCGCGATGCCGATGCACGAGGCGCAGGTGTAGCCGATGATCATCCGCCCGAGACTCGGAACGGCCTGCTGACCGAAGGTCGGCGAGAACCACTCGTGGATGAACGTTACGAAAACCGTCGAGAACGCCGGGACGTAGACCGTCGGGTGGATACGCCCGTAGAGTTCCCAGATGATCAGGAGGGCTGCCACGGTCCCGACGCCCAGGCCATTCCCGCGGTTGAAGAAGAAACGCATCTAGGTTACCCGGTCCCGTGCCGCCGGCGTCCAGAAAACGAAGCGGCGCTCGAGTGCGAAGTAGAACGTGTTGAGCAAATAGCCCATGATGCCGGTCAGGATGATCGCGGCGTACATCGGCGGCAGGCGGTTGGCTTGTTCCATCTGCGAGATGTAGAAGCCGACGCCGTTGTTCCCGGCGATCAGTTCGGTCGTGATCGTCACGACCAGCGCGATCGTCGCGCTAACGCGAAAACCGGTCGTGATACCGGCCAGGGCCGACGGCAGGGTTACGCGCCAGAGCGCTTCGCCGCCGGTGATGCCGAAATTGCGCGCGACGTCGAGCGCCTGCGGATCGATCGCGCGCACGCCGTAGATCGTGTTGATCAGCAGCGGCCAGAACGCCGCATAGGTGATCACGGAGATGCGCATCGTCGGACCCAGCCCGAAGAACAGGATCGCAAGCGGAATGATCGCGACCGAGGGCACCGGGCGCAGAAACTCAACGATGATCTTGAGCGAATCGAAGACGGGCTTGTACGTCCCCATCAGGATGCCGATGAAGATCGCCGACGTCGTCGCGAGGAACAGGCCGCGCACGTACACCGATAACGTGACGCCGATTTGGCTCGAAATGTCGCCGTTGATCAAGCCGGTCCAGAGCGCGCTGAAGATCTCCGACGGCGGCGGCACGTAGCTGGTCAGCAACCCCTTGCGCGCCAAGATCTCGACGATCCCGACGCATACAAGAAAGAAGCCGAACCCGCTCCAGTTTACCGGTGAACTTTTCTTCTGCAACCTGAGCCTACTCCGGGAGAAATCGTCGCAAGAGATGCGGCATTAGGTATGCCGCCGCACGTCCCTTCCGAAGTTATTCCAATGGCCGGAAGACTTCTACCGCCGCGGCGCCGCCGCCGGCAGCCCAAACGGCGATCGCGGCGTGCGTGCGCGCGTCGAACGCGGCCTGCGGTGGGGCGGCGAGCGGAACGCGGCCGCCGGCGGCGGGCGGTCCCCCGCGCTCCAAGCGAGCGAAAGTCAGGCCACCTGAGTCGGCGCAGACGAGTGCCTCCGTCCCCGCGTCCAGGTCGCACGCGGCCGGCGACGCCGCCATATCGAGGTTGCCCAGCGGCGTCCCGGCGCGGTCGTAGACGGCAGCGCGCCCGGCGTTCCCGACCGCGACCAACTCGCCGAGCGCCGCGTCGAACACGACGGCTGCGTTGCCGCTTCCGGCGGTCGCGATCGTGGTGCGGACGACCCCGCGGCGCGGATCGACGACCGCGATACCGGGGCGGTCGGTAAACGCGACGTAGAGTTCGCCCGTCACCGGATCGGCCGCCAGCGCGTCCGGTATCCCGCCCGCCAGCGGCAGCGGCGCGAGCGCTGCGAGCGTCACGGTATCGATGACGGCGAGCGCGCCCGGGACGGCCGCGTACAGGCGGCCGCTCGCGGAATCGTCGAGTAGCGCGCGGACCGGCGCGCCGACGGCGAGCGAACGAACGACGGTGCCGCGGTCGGGGTCGAGTTCGCTGATCCGGCCGTCACCGGCGGCGGCGAAGACGTGCCCGCCGAGCGGCTCGACCGCCAGGCTCCGCACGTCCCCGATCCGGATCGTCGCGAGCCGCTTCCCGGTCGCCGCATCGAGCATCGCGACCACGTTTGGGCCGGCGGTAAAGGCGCGGCGGCGCGGTGCGTCGACCGTCAGCGCCGCGAACGGGCCCGCGACGGCCAGCGGCTGCGGCGGCGCAGCCGGCACGAACGGCATCAGCCGGGCAGGTCGTGGAACGTGCGCTTGAGCGCCGCGTCGTCGCGTTCGAGATCGTCGAGGTAATAATAGACGATCTTGCGATCGTCGAAACCGACCTTCGCCAGTTCCCGGCCGCCGATCTCGACGACCTCGTGGACGTGGCCCTCTTGCCCGGCATAGCGGTAATTCACCGCCGTGTAATCCGGATTGCCGGGCTGCGGGCGCGGGATGACTTTGGTCCCGCGCAGGGGGGTGCGGTGGCGGTGCTCGCTCAAATGTGGTTCCTCGCCGGAACGGTTCTCTGAGGAAGGTCCATGTTCATCGAGTTTTGCGGAAAGCGCCCGAAGGTCGACCCCAGCGCGTTCGTCGCCCCGACGGCGGTGCTGATCGGCGACGTCGAAGTCGGCGCCGAGTCGAGCATCTGGTTCGGCGTCGTTATCCGCGGCGACAACGGACCGATCCGCATCGGCGCGCGGACGAGCATTCAGGACAATTCGGTCGTGCACGTCAGCCACAATGCGACGACGATCGTCGGCGACGACTGCACGATCGGCCACAGCGTGACGATGGAAGACTGCGTGATCGAGTCGGGCGCGCTCGTCGGCAGCAACGCGGTCGTACTCAACGGCGCGACCGTCGGCAGCCGCGCGCTGATCGCCGCGGGTTCGGTCGTGCCGGCCAACGCGAAGGTGCCGCCCGAGACGCTCAACGCCGGCTCGCCCGCGACGACCAAACGCAAACTCGAAGGCGAGAGCCTGGGCTGGATCGAGCGCACGCCCGGCAGCTACGTGCGGCTCTCGCGCGCCTACCTCGAGCACGGTATCGGCGACCCCGAGATGCAGGAGAGCATCGAGACCTCCGCGCCCTAGAGAACGACCTCGGTCTCCGGTACGCAGACGCGGTCGCGCCCGCTCGACTTCGCGACGTAGAGCGCGGCATCGGCCTGCGCGAGCAGCGTCGCCGGGCGGCCGGTATCGAGCGCGTCCGAGAACGGGTACGCCGTCGCGCAGCCGGCGCTGATCGTCAGCCGGTATTCCTTGTCGACGCTTTCGCGCACGGCGATGCGCACGTTCTCGGCGATCGCGACCGCGCCCTCGAGCGCCGTGCCGGGCAACAGCATCGCGAATTCTTCCCCGCCGTAGCGCGCGGCATGGTCGCCGGTGCGCCGGGCCGCATCGGCAATCGTGCGCGCGACGGAGATCAAGCGCGCGTCGCCGGCCGGGTGGCCGAAGCGGTCGTTGAACGTCTTGAACTTGTCGATGTCGAAGATGATCACCGAGATCGGGCCCGGGAAGCGCTGCGTGCGCCGCCATTCGCGATCGATCGCTTCGTCGAAACTGCGCCGGTTGGGAATGCCCGTCAGCGGATCGATGTAGGCGTATTCCTCAAAGCGCGCGGCGGTGAGCTCGATGTCGCGTACGCGCTGGCCCAGCGCGAGCGCCAAGAACAGCGCCTCCCAGGCACCGCCGATCGAGGTGGAGATGAACGCAACCGTCACCGACGAGGGGAACAGATCGAACGTTCCGGCATCGCTCACGACGAGCCCGACGGCCGAACCCGCGAACGCGAGCACGTACCACGGCGCGGCCGCGACGTCGGCCCGCCAGGCGACGACGCCCGCGACGAGCATCGTCCCGAGCATGATCGCGGTCACCACGGGATCGGTGACGTCGAACAGGCCATGCGCCGTCAGCAGGTCGGGGAAAAAGAGGTAGACCGCGCTGTCGAGCGCGACCAGTGCGAACGCCACGAGCAGAATCCGGTCGATGCGCGGCGAGACGCGCGGCAGTTCGAGGAAGTCCCGCGTGAACGCGGTGATCAGCGCGAAGTACAGTACCCAGGACGCGTAGGTCGGCCAATCGTCGCGCAAGCCGAGGCCCGGCCAGAGCGTCGTCCAGGCCGCGCCGGTTTCGATCACTTGGTAGAGCACGAGCGCGAGGATCGACGCCGCATAGAGCAGATACAGACGCCGGCGCAGCATCACGAAGAGCATGATGTTGAACAAGCCGAGCGCGATCGCGAAGCCGTTGAGGAACGCCAGCGGCAACGACTCGGCGTAGATCAGCCGCTGCTGGTAGGCGGCCAGCGACTCGGCCGTGCGCAGCTCGAGCACGCTCGGCTGCTCGAACGGCGTCGTCATGCGCAGCACCATGACCGCGCCGGGCGGGTACGGCGTTACGACGGGCAGCAGTAACTCGTGCGCGTAGACCGGACGCGCGGACACCGGCGCGAGCGAACTGACCGGCAGATGCTGCACGACGCGCCCGCCGGGAGCGACGACGGCGAACTCGCCGTCGGTCACGCCGGTGGAAACGTTGAGTACCCAGCGCGTCGCCGGATCCGCCACCGGCGGCGTGAAGCGATACCAGTGCGTCGCGGGGTGAAAGTACGACGTCGCGCCGCTCGGCTGCAGCGAGCGCGCGGGCGCGAAGCACGCCGGCGGGAGTTGCGCGATGCGCGCCGCGTCGCCGCCGCACGTAGCGGAGGGCACGAGCACGACGGCGCGGTCGAACACCGAGAGCGCGTCACTGACGACGGCCGCCGCCGGTCGCGCACCGGCCAGCAGCGCGATGACGGCCACGCATCCCAACCACCAGCTGCGGCGGAACAAAGCGTTCATCGTGGTGCCTCGCATTCCGTCGCCTAAGGCGCCGGGTAGTGCGAGTCGTCTCCGTACGGCTGGAAGAGCGTGTGTTCGGCCCGAAACCGCAACTTCACCGTTCCGGTGCGGCCGTTGCGATGCTTGGCGAAGATGAACTCGGTCAGGTCCGGCTCGGGCGAGGTCTCTTTGTTGTAATACGCATCGCGATACAAAAACGTAACGATATCCGCTTCTTGCTCGATGGCCCCGGAATTATGCGTGAGAAAATCGTTGACGCAGAAATTATGCAGGTCTCCGACGGTGATATCGTAGACGAGTTCTTCGCCGTCAGGCTCGATCGCAACGATGCGATCCCACAGCACATCCGAAAACGCGAGCCGCTCCAGAAGATCGTCTTCGAGCCGGCGCGCGACCGCCGCGCACGTCGAACGCGACATCGCTTTACCCTGGTCGCGCCAGCCGAGACGGGCATGCGAGAGTTCGCGCTCCCGCCTTAATCCCGAGACGCGGGCATTCACCTCGAGCGGCAAGCGATCGAATTGTCCGGCATCATTCGCCTTTTCCGGAATGACTTTCGCGGCTGCGCGTTCGTGCTTCTCGCCCAAGAATCCGATCGCTGCCATGAAGCGTGAGACCGCGTGTCGATCCATCACGGCAACGGTCCAGATGGCGGTCGACGCGGTACGGAAGCCGCCGATATTCCGCTCGTCGGCCTTGACGAGCGCATTGACGCCGAAGCGCAACAACAAGTGCTGAACGTCTCGCGCGAGCGCTTCGCTGATGGTCGAGAGGCGGACGGTAACGCGCGAAGAGGTCGCGGCGCGCGTAAGGCTGCCGTCGGCGTGGAACAAACCGCGTAGAAACGCCGCCACGACGTCATCCGATTGCGTGAATACGGCAGCCGGCACGACTTTCTGCGAACCGGTCTTGTGCCAGGCTCCGATCTCGCGCAGCCAGGACGTCAACGGATTCTTTCCGGCACCGCACATGCGGCCGGTCGTGAACACGACACGTAACGCCGGCGTTCCGGCGCGCTCCGGCTTAATGAACGGCTGGAGGCCGAAGGCGCTCCGGCCGAGCTCGCGTGCGAGTTCCGCCTCCGGGCGACTCGCAACCGTCAAGGCCGCACTACCACCGAGATGGCCGTCACCGATCAGCCAACCCAGCAAGAGTGCGCGTTCGGGTGTGATCGACGCGGTTTCCAGCGGCCCGGCGTAGCGGCGCGGAGCCGCAATTGAGGCCCCTTCAGCGAGTTCGGAGAGCTTCGACCAGCCTCCGACGGTGAGGAAGCGGTGGCCGTCGGTGCAGCGAATCTCGCGACCGCTTTGGGTGCGGACGCGGTAGACCGGCTTCACGCCGACGGCCCACGCGTCGGTGATCGGACGCCGGACCAGTTTGAGGTGCTCGTCGATCGCCCAGACGTTAAAGCACATGCCCCGATCCACGACGTCGGCGATGCGAACGCGCGCGCCGGTATCGGCGTCCGCGATCAACGCATCGCCCGTTAGGCAATCGCGTAAGTCCGAGAGCATCGGGCGTTTGTCTTGGCGCGTTTCGACGGCGCGGTTCAACTGGGCGAGGGCGACGATCGGGATCTCGAGATCCTTGGCCGTCGCTTTGAGCGTGCGGCAGATGTCGGAGAGCTCTTCGTTGCGGTTGACGTTGCGGCCGAGCGTCGAGGGCCGCACCAACTGCAGATAGTCGATGAAGGCGATCGAGAGACCGTGCGTCGACTTGAGCCGGCGCAGGCGGCTGCGAATCTCGCCGACGGTCACCGCGCCCGAATCGTCGAGGTAGAGCGGCATCTCGTTCAGCCGGCCGATCGAGTTGCCGATCCGCTCCCAGTCTTTGCCTTCGATCGCGCCGCGCCGCAACTTCGAGGCGTCGATGCCGGCGTCGCTTGAGATCAGGCGCTCGACCAGCTCTTGCTTCGTCATTTCGAGCGAGAACACGGCGACCGGCGACTGCTCGTCGCGCGCGGCGTAGAGCGCCATATTGAGCGCGAGCGAGGTCTTGCCCATCGCGGGCCGCGCGGCCAGAATGACCAGATTGCCCTTTTGGAAACCGGCCGTAAATTCGTCGATGTCGCCGAAGCCGCTGGTGACGCCGGTCTTCTCGCCGCGCTGCGCGTGGCGCTTCTCCAATTCGTGGAACGTATCGAGCAACAAAGACGAGACGGCCGAGAACGCGCCGCGGCTGTCGCGGTTGCCGACTTCATAGACGATCTGTTCGCTCTCATCGAGCGCCGCCGGCACGTCGTCCTCGGACTCATAGCCCAGTTGCGTGATGCGCGTGCCGGCGTGGATGAGCCCGCGCAGCGCCGCCTTCTCACGGACGATCTTCGCGTAGTATTCGGCCGACGCCGCGGTCGGCACCGTTTCCATCAGCGACGACAAGTAGGCCAGACCGCCGACTTTGTCGAGCATCCCGCGCGAACGCAACTCCTCGGCCAGCGCGACTTTGTCGAGCGGTTTGCCGGCTTCGTAGAGCGCGTAGAGCGCGAGGTAGATCGACTCGTGCAGGGAGGCGTAGAAGTCGTTGGGCCGGACGATCTCGCTGACCGCGGCCATCATTTCTTTATCGACCAGCACGGAGCCGAGCAGCGCCATCTCGGCCTCGAGATTGCTCGGCGGGATGCGGTCGACGAGCGAGACGAACGGCGGCGAACTCATCGCGCGATCCCCACGGTACGCGGCTGCGGCAGCGGCGGCGGACGCAAGCCGTACGCGGCCAGCGCCTCGGCGACGGTGTTTACCGGGATCACGACGATGCCGTCGGGCGCGGCTTCGATCTCGCGCGCGTTTTCGGCGGGCAACACGATCGCACGCATCGACGCCGCGCGTGCCGCGTAGAGTTTCTCGACCACGCCGCCGACGGCGCGCACGCGGCCGGCGAGCGAGACTTCGCCCGTGACGGCGACGTCCTGCGGCAGCGGCGTGCCGGTCAGCGCGGAGTACAGCGCGAGGAAGAACGCGAGCCCGGCGGAGGGGCCGTCGATATTGCCGCCGCCGATCACGTTGACGTGCAGGTCGAAGTCGCTGGGGTCGAGGCCGCTCATCGCGCGCACGACCGACGCGGCGTTGAAGACCGAATCGCGCGACATCGAGCCGGCGGTGTCGTTGAAGCGCACGGCACCCTTGCGCGCTTCGCGGGCCGGGAACGCCGCCGCTTCGATCTCGATGATCGACCCGACGTACTGCAGCACGCCCAAGCCGTGCACGCGACCGATTTCTTTTTTCTTGCGCGCGCGGGGCGGCGCGCTGCGCGCGATCCGTCCGGCTTGCACGACCGAAATCACGTCCTCGTCGCGTACGAAGCCGCCCGTGTTACGCGGGGTGCCTTGACGGTAGAGCGCGTGACCGTACGCGTCGGCGAGAATCTGGACCGCTTTGCGGCCTTCGTTCGTATACGTGCCGATCAAAGCGGGGACGCTCTTCGCGGTGCGCGCACCCAAGCGCGCGGCGGCTTCGCCGACGATGCGCACGATCTGCGGCTGGGTGAGCGGTTCGAAGTAGACCGCCGCGCAGCGCGAGCGGATCGCGGGATCGATCGCTTCCGGTTCGCGCGTCGTCGCGCCGATCAGGATGAAATCGGCCGGTGCGCCCTCGGCGAAGAGCTTCTTCACGTACGCCGGGACGTTGGGGTCGTGTTCGTCGTAGTACGACGACTCGAACGTCACGCGCTTGTCCTCGAGCACCTTGAGCAGCTTCGTCTGGAGCGCCGGGGCCATCTCGCCGATCTCGTCGATGAACAGCACGCCGCCGTGCGCTTTCGTGACGAGCCCGAGTTTCGGTTCGGGCACGCCGCTCTCGGCAAGGTCGCGCCGGCTGCCCTGATAGATCGGATCGTGGACGCTGCCGAGCAACGGGTTCGTCGTCTCGCGATGATCCCAGCGCAGCGTCGTGCCGCTGGCCTCGACGAACGGCGCGCCGGCGGCGAACGGCGAATGCGCGCGCGTCTTGGCCAATTCCAGCGCGAGCCGCGCGACCGTCGTCTTGCCGACACCCGGCGGCCCGTAAAGAATGACGTGCTGCGGAAAGGGCGACGCGAGCTTCGCCAGCAGTGCCGCGATCGCGGCTTCCTGGCCGACGATTCCGGCGAGCGTGGTCGGGCGCAGCGCGTCGAGCGCCGTCGCATTGAGGCGGCGCGTATCGAGCGCGCGTAATTCTTCGAGACGGCGTTGCGTCGCGGGCGTTTCGGGACCCGCCGCTTCGCGCAGCGCTTCGATCTTGAGTTCGCGCACGTACTCGGCGTGCCGCGCGATCATCTTCTCGTTGACCCGCCGGTCGACGTCGTCTTCAACTTTGCGCTGCGCGACGATATCGGCCAGCGCGTCCTCGATCTCGAGGATCGCGGCGGCGTAGCCGGCCGGCGCGGGCACGCGTTCGAGCGTCGGGTCTTCGAAGACCAGCCGCTGGAGCGCCAGCAGCCGTTCGCCGGCGAGCGGCGATTGCATCAGCTTGAGCGCGCCGAGCCGCCCGGCGCGCATGTCGACATTTTACTTACCCAGCGCGTCCGTCAGGACGCCGAAGAGCGCGGACGTGCGGCGGCGCACTCCATCCCCGCCGCCGGACAAACGACGGGACCGGACGGCCGGGCGCTCCGCGTCGTCGGCCACGCTTACTTCGCCGCGACGACCCGAATGTTCGACTTCGCGACGACGTTGTTGCCCAAGCGGATCTCGATCGGATACGTTCCGAGGGCCTTGATGCCGTCTTTCATCTCGATTTTGTGACGATCGATCGACACGCCCAGCGCGGCGGCGATCGCCTCGGCGACGTTGGCGTTGGTGACGGTCCCGAACAGTCGTCCGTTCCCGCCCGCCTTGGCCGCGATGTCGAGCGTGAGTTCTTCGAGCTGCGCCGCGACGTCTTGGGCGTTGGCGACTTCTTCGGCTTGACGGCGCTTCTTGGCGTTCGTCTGCTGTTCGAGTTGCTTGATCGCACCGGGCGTCGCCGCGGTCGCGAGCTTGCGCGGCAGGAGGAAGTTGTTGGCGTAGCCGTCGGCGACCGTCGTCAGGTCGCCGCGCTTGCCCAGTGCCTTGACGTCGGAAAGAAGAATAACTTTCATGGCCGGCCTACTGCGCCACGAACGGCAGGATGGCGATGACGCGTGCGCGCTTTACCGCGACGGTCAGCGCGCGCTGGTGGCTCGCGCAGTTTCCGCTGATGCGGCGGGGCAAAATCTTGCCGCGCTCCGAGATGTACTTGCGCAGGCGCGTCTGGTCTTTGTAATCGATCGGCTCGAGGCGATCGGCGCAGAACGTACAGACTTTGCGTTTGGGGCGGCGCTCTTTTTTGGCCGCGCTCTTGGACTTGCTTTTGATGGCCGGCATGGGCTCGCTTTCATGTAGGTGGATGGCGGCCGGAACGGAGTGTTCCGGCCCTACACACGTGGTGAGGGGTCCTCGCCACGACACGCGCATCGTCCGTTCAGTACAAAGGTCGCCACAAGGGCGACCCTTCTTCGTCCGGCCTGACGCGTGATTTGTCTTGTGACGCCCTATTCTAGCAGACCGGGAACGCTTCGACTACCCCGGCGTCGAACGGACCGGCCCCAGCGCATCTTTCTGTGAGGAGCATCAGCTTGTTCGGTTTTACCCTTTACTCAATCGGTCGCTCGCTAACTATGGCGGTGGCCGCCGCGTCGCTGACGCTCATCTGCGCCGCGGGCGCCGGAGCGCAAGCCGTTCCGCTGGAGAAAAAGGGTGCGGAGATCGACGTCCGCGTGAAAACGGCGATCACGTCGAAGACCGCCCATAGCGGCGACCCCTTCACGATGGCCGTCACCGACACGCTCTTCAACCACCACCCCGAGCTGCGCGGCGCCGCGGTCGAGGGGCACCTCGAGGACGTCGTCGCCGCTAGCCCGAGCCACAAGGCCGCGATGAACGTGATCTTCGACGACATCGTTTTCGCCGACGGGCGCAGCGAGCCGCTCTCCGCGGCCGTGAAGAACGTCTCGGCCATCGAACCCCACACGCACCACCTGCGCGATGCCGGAATCATCCTCGGCTCGGCCGTGGTGGGCCACATCGTCTCCAAGCGCACCGGCCATGGCGGCGGCACGCTCGCGGGCGCGGCGGCGGGCATCGCGATCGTCTCCTCGCTCAAATCCGACATCACGATCAAGCCCGGAACGATCGTGAAGCTCAAGCTGCTCGCGGTGCTGCCACAGCCCGAATGACGCAGATTCGTGACGGGTTCAGCGGCGCCGTCGGCAACACGCCGCTCATCCGGTTGCCCAAACTCTCGGCGGCGATCGGCCGCGAGATCCTCGGCAAGGCGGAATTTCTCAACCCCGGCGGCTCGGTGAAAGACCGCGCGGCCCTGGGCATCATCGAGGACTTCGAGCGCCGCGGACTCCTGCGCCCGGGCGGAATCGTGGTCGAAGGCACGGCCGGCAATACCGGCATCGGGCTCACGCTCGCCGGCAACGCGCGCGGCTACCGCACGATCATCGTGATGCCCGACGATCAGGCGCCCGAAAAATACGGGCTGCTGCGCACCTACGGTGCCGACCTGCGCGTCGTGCCCGCCGCGCCCTACACCAACGATGCGAACTACTATCACGAGGCGCGGCGCATCGCCGAGTCGACCCCGGGCGCGGTCTGGGCCAACCAATTCGAGAACACGGTGAACCGCGACACGCACGAACGGACGACCGGGCCCGAGATCGTCGCGCAAACCGGCGGCACGCTCGCAGCGTTCGTGGCGGCGGCGGGCACCGGCGGAACCATCGCCGGCACCGGCCGCGCGCTGCATGCCCACGACCCCGCGATCCGGGTGGTCCTCTGCGATCCATACGGTTCGGCTCTCTACCACTACGTCAAGGACGGCGAATTGCGGGCCGAGGGCGATTCGAACGCCGAGGGGATCGGCATCAAACGCCTCACCGCGAATTTTGCCGGGGCCCGGATCGACGATGCGGTCCGCGTCGACGACGAGACGATGGTCGACATGGCGCACTGGCTGCTGCACGAGGAAGGGCTGTTCGTGGGCGGTTCGGCGGCGCTCAACGTGGCCGGGGCGGCACGCTATGCCGCGACCCTGCCGGCCGGCAGCCGCGTCGTCACGGTGCTCTGCGACGGCGGCGATCGCTACCGCTCGCGGCTCTACGACGCGGGTTGGCTCGCCGAGAACGGTCTGCGCGTGCGGAGCACCGATCTGTCGTTTCTCTGATTGGCGGAAGGGGTTACCGTTCGCCGGACGCGAGTAAACACGGCCATGTTCCACGCTCAAGCGCTCGTCGTTACGGACCATCCATCGCAGTTGGCAGCCACCGCCGCCGCCGAATTCGGCCTGGAATTCGCAACGGAATGGTCGGCCGAGTCGGGGTTCGTCGAACTGCCCGACGGCGTGTGCGACATGAACGCCTGGCCCGAAGGCTTACGCCTGGACGCGTTCGCCGCCACGCGCGAGGGCCTCGCGCGAATCGAAGATGCGGTCAAATCGCGGCTCGAACATCTCAGCCCGCGCGACGGCCTCAACGTCGACTGGTACCGCCGCCCGAGCGCTGCGTAGCCGCGGGTTTCGCAATGCCGCGCGGTGAACGACCGAACTCTTTGCGCCCAGCCCTAATTCTGTTGTAACGGAGGAACGATGCGCCTTATCACCCGCGCCGATCTCGACGGCCTGACATGCGCGGTGCTCCTGTCGCAAGTCCATACGATCGACGACATCCTGCTCGCGCATCCCAAGGACGTGCAAGACGGGAAGGTCGAGGTCACCTCCAACGACGTCCTCGCAAACCTGCCGCACGACCCGCGCGCGGGCCTGGTGTTCGACCACCACGCGAGCCAAGCCGACGAGTGGAAGAACGGCGAGACCAAAGGCGGTTTTGCGGCGCACGCGCCGAGCGCGGCCCGCGTCGTCGCCTCGCACTACCCCGATGCCGACTTCGCGATCTTCGAAGAGTTGCTGCATCAGACCGACCGCCTCGATTCCGCCGATCTCGAGCCCGACGACGTCACGGACCCCAAGGGCTGGATCCTCGTCGGCTACACGCTCGATCCGCGCACCGGCATGGCGCGCTACCGCGACTACTTCAAGCACGTGCTCGATCTGGTCAAAGCGCATCCGGCCGATCCCGACGCCGTGCTCGCCGACGCGCAAGTCGCCGAACGCGTGCAGATCCTGCGCGACCAGCAGTGGTCGTTCATGGAACACCTGATCGAGACGAGCAAGACCGACGGCAACGTGATCGTCAGCGACGTACGCGGGCTCAAGGACGCGCCGCTCGGCAACCGCTTCTTCATCTACACGCTCTTCCCGGACGCCAACGTCTCGGTGCGTATCGCCGACGGCGCGACCGGCGACTTCAAGAGTATCCAGGTCGGCCATAGCATCTTCAACCGCACGTGCAAGACCAGCGTCGGCTCGCTGATGGCGCACTACGGCGGCGGCGGTCACTTCGGCGCCGGGACCGCGCAACCGGCGACGGCCGACGCGGACCGCGTGCTCGAAGAAATCGTCGCGGTCCTAAAAAAGAACGGCTGAAGCGCGATGTTCGTGATCGGCGGGTGGATCGTTGTTCTCATCGCGGTCTTCGGCAGTTTCGTTCTCGGCGGCGGGCACATCTTAGCGCTGCTCCAGCCGTTCGAATTCATGTGCATCTTCGGCGCCGCCATCGGGGCGTTCGTCGTCAGCAATCCGCCCAAGACGCTGCGCGCCGTGCTCAAGTCGCTGCCCGCCTGCTTCAAGAGCAAAGACTACAACAAAGAAAAATTTCTGCAGCTGATCGCGCTGCTCTACGAGTTGCTGCAGAAGGCGCGCATGGAGGGTCTGCTGGCGCTCGAAAGCGACGTCAACGATCCCGCGGCGAGCCCGATCTTCAACAAATATCCGACCGTCAACGAAGACGAACACCTGCGCGATTTCATCCTCGACTATCTGCGCATGATGCTCAGCGGCAACCTCAACGTGCTCGAGATCCAAGAGCTGATGGACGCCGAAATCGACACCCACCACGCCGAAGCCGCGATTCCATCGAACGCGATCCAGCGCATCGCCGATGCGTTGCCCGCCTTCGGTATCGTCGCGGCCGTCATGGGCGTCGTCCACACGATGGGCTCGGTCGGACAACCGCCGAAGGTGCTCGGCGAGATGGTCGCCGCCGCACTGGTCGGCACGTTCCTCGGCATCTTGCTCGGCTACGGCTTCATCGGCCCGGTCGCGAGCCTGCTCGAAGCGATGGCGCAAGAAGACTCCAAGCGCTACGAATGCGTGAAGTCGGTCATCATCGCGTCGCTGAGCGGCTACTCGCCGGCCGTCGCGGTCGAGTTCGGACGCAAGGTCGTGTTCTCGACGGACCGGCCGACGTTCGAAGAGTTGGAGAATGCGGTGCGGGCCACGAAAGAGCGGCCGCAGGCGGCCGACGCGCCCGAACCGACGCCGGCCTAACCGCAGCCCGTGGAAGTCACCCCGCCAGGCGGGTTCACGCCGGTCCCAGAGCTCCCGAGCGTCGAGGATCAGGCGGCCGCGACCGCCGCCGGCGCCGCGCCGCCGCGCGATACCGACGCCGAAGACGCCGCGGCCAAATCCGGGCCGAAGACGTTCAGCACCGGCCAGGCCGCCGCCGCGACGGCGTTCGTGCGCGCGCCGGCAATGGTCATCCGGCGCAAGAAGCGCGGCGGCCACGGCGGCGGCGCGCACGGCGGATCGTGGAAGATCGCCTACGCCGATTTCGTGACCGCGATGATGGCGTTCTTCCTGCTGATGTGGCTGCTCTCTTCGAACAACGTCGGGACGTTGCAAGGCATCGCGGATTATTTCAACCGGCCGATCAGCGCGCTCTTCCAGCACGGCCCCGGCGCGACCCCGACGACCGTGCCGCAAAGCGATGAAGATCGCAAGGCGCAGGAAGCCCAGCAACTGCAGTCGCTGAAGACGCGCCTCGACACCCTGATCCGTAACAACCCGAAGCTCAGTTCGTTCAAGAATCAGATCAAGATCGACATCACGAGCGAGGGCCTGCGCATTCAGATCATCGACGATCAGAACCGCCCGATGTTCGATAAGGGCGACGCCGTGCTCAAAGACTACACGAAGACCATCCTCGACCAGATCGGACCGTCGCTGAATGACGTGCCCAACCACATCTCGATTGCCGGACACACCGATTCGCTGCCGTATCACGGCCCCGTCGACGGCTACTCGAACTGGGAGCTCTCGAGCGAGCGCGCCAACTCCGCGCGCCGCGAGCTGCTGAGCGGCGGCATGAACGAATCGAAGATCTTGCAGATCCGTGGCCTCGCCGACGCGATTCCATTCTACAAGAACGATCCGACCAATCCGGCGAACCGCCGGATCAGCATCGTCGTGCTCAACGCGGAGGCCGAGCAGAACTTCTTGCGCGACGGACGTCAGACCGATACGCCCAATGCGGAGATCACCTCCGAGCCCGGCGCCGCGCCGACCACCGCACCGGACGGTACCTAAGTACACGTTTCGTGCTACTTTTCCGCGTGTAGAATACGACCATGCGAAAACTCCTCACCGCGGCAACAGCCGCCCTCATCCTCTACCTGCCGCTGGCCGCAAGTGCCCAGAGCGCGCCGAGCTACGCTCAGCCCGCCCCCGGGCAGGACGCGCAAATCCAAGGGCGCGTCACCGCGTTCGACGGCGGCTATCAGCTCAAGGTTCGCGACGAAAAAGGCTATATCGACAACGTCCGGCTACACCCGGGGACGATCATCAATCCGACCGGACTCACGCTCGCGCCGGGCATGGTCGTGAGCATCCTCGGCTATAACGCCGGAACCCATTTCGAAGCGAACGAAATCGACACGCCCTACACGTTCTCGTACGGCGTCCCGTATTTTGCGGGCCGCCCCTGGAACTATTACGGGCCGGCGTTCAGCCTCGGCTACTTCTTCGGCCATCCCGGCTGGTGGCACGGCCCGGCCTTCGGCCGACCGTACCGGTTCGTGGGCGGCGTCCGGTTCTACGACGGCTTCCACGGGGGCAACGTTTACCGCGGCGGCGCGTTCCAGGGCCGCAACTACATCGCCCCGCCGGCGCAGGGCGGATACAACCACGGCGGCTTCGATCGCCGGACCCCTTCGGGCGGCGACCGGCACGGCCATTAGGCCGGCCGGTTACGCCTGGTAGTCGACGATCGACGAGCCCACGGGGGCGTTGGCGTAATTCGTCAGCGTCTGCTGGGCCGCCGAGTCGCTCGCGGCCAGGATTGACGCCACCGACGGCAGATTGGTCAGCGACGCCGACGCGCTTGAGGTGCTCGATGAGCTCGTGCTCGCCGGCGCCGTCGACGCAGTACTCGAAGCGGTCGCAGCCGGCTTATCGAGCAGTTGCGCGGCCTGGCCGAGGACGGAGTCCAAGTTGGCCAGCCCCTGCTCCGGCGTGAGGCTGAACGACGCGTAGAGCAGCTCTTGCGTGTCGTACTGCTGGAGGTTTTGGTACTGCGCCTGGTAGGTCGAGATCGTGCTCGCGGGGGACGTCGACGCGGGAGCGGCCGGGTTCGGGGCAGCACCCGTCGTGAGCAGCGACGCGCCGACCGCCGAGAGGTTCGAGGTCGAAAGCGCGTTCGACGTGCTCGACGTCAAGGGCGATGAGGTGATGGACGAGATGCCGCTCATAGGTCGATTCTAGCACCCTGCGGTCGAGAAGCGCCTGGGAAGGGGCGTGATTTACGTATCATTTACGCCGGTCGCCGGGCGGGAACGGCAGGCGAACGGCCGGTAAATGGAGCGCGTGAATCGGATCGCGCTCGCCGCTGCCGCGCTGACGTTGGTCATGTACGGCATCGGCGGCGAGTACGAGTCGGCCAACCCGCTGCATTTCGTCGCGCTCGCCGCCGGAGCTGCCGGGCTCGCGGCGATCCTGAGCCGGAGCACCTGGGCCGGCTCGTTCGTCCTCGTCACGACGCTGGCCCTGGGCGTCTACCTACGCCTGATCGAGGGCGTGCATCCCGGCAGCGACGTGCTGCCGGCGACGAACGAGGCGCTGGCCGTCCTGCACGCCGGCAGCAACCCCTACGCGCACGTCTTCGCCCAGACCGTGCCGGCCGGCGGCCCGTTCGGCTATCCGCCGGGGGAGATCGCCTTCTACGGCCTGCTGCAGCTCGCCGGCGCCGACCTATTCCGGGTCGACCGCGCCTGCAGCCTGGTCGGCCTCGGTCTCATCGCGTACCTCGCGCCGCTCATCGGTGACGGCCTGGCGGCCCTAGCGATCGCCATGCTGGCCACCTCGGCCGACCTGATCTATCACATCAGCGACGGCAGCAACGATACGGCGGCCGCGCTGATCGTGCTGGCCGGGATCGTGATGCTGGCCTGGGCGCGCGCGCTGCGCGGCCGTGCGGCGAGCGGCTTCTGGTACGCCTCTGCGGTCGCGTTCGGCTGGGCGGTGGCATTCAAGGAGTACGCGCTGCCGATCGCGGCCTTCGCGGGCTGGTTCCTGTGGCGCGCGGACGCGCAGCGCGCACGCGGCTGGATCGCGACGGCCGCCGCCACCGTGGCCCTGTTCGTCGTCCCGTTCTTCGCCTGGAATCCGGTCGCGTTTGTCGCCAACGTCGGCGGAGCGCTGGTGGTGCATCCGGACATCTGGGGGCGCAACGTCTGGCGCGACGTGCTCACGCTCGCTTGGCCCGCACTGGAGGGGCTGCCGGCCCCGGTGATCCCCGCAATCATGCTCCTGGCGGCGGCCGGCCTGACGGTTGCGTTCGCACGCCGGCCGCCCGGCTCGCTGGGCGTGGCGGTGCTCTACGGCTGCGCGGTGACCGGAACCCTATTCGTGCTGGCGCGCTGGACGACGAGCGTCTACTACGTGTTTCTGGCCCCGGTGATTGCGGCCGGCCTCGTGCTGGCCCTAGGCGCGGAAGAGGCTGGTGGAAAACCCTCCGGGCGTGGAACGGATCACCCTCACGGAGGACGCGACGGCACCGCGGACGCAAACGCTGCCCCTCTACCACACGGTCGTCCATAACTGCGACTGCCACACGTTCGAGGATGTGATTTTCGGACTGATGCGCATCGTCGGCACCGGCCTGCGCGACGCCGAGCGCAAGGCGAGCGAGATCGACTTCTTCGGCCGCGGCATCGTGGCCACGACCCCGCTCGAAGTGGCGGAACTCTACGCGCAGCGGCTCCACGCCGAGGTCGTGAGCGCGAGCGGAACCCTGCTGGGAACGTCGATCGAGCCGGCCTAACGGCCGGCGATCAGTGCTTCGTTTCGGGCTTCTCCGGCGCGGCGCCGCCCTTGGGGAACGGAGCGATCGGCGTGTCGACGGCCTTGCCGCCGGTGGCGTGAATCAGCTTCGTCCGGTGCGGCGTATGCGAGTGCGTGGCGATTTTCTGCTCGCGTTGGAAGGCCGGACGGGTGATCGCGTACAGCGCGCGAATCAGCGGAGCGTCTTGGTCTACGTGAATGAACGGATTGAAGCTGCGCGTCAAGCGCTTGCTGGAGCTGAAGACGCCGTCGCGGAGTTCGTGAAGATCGAGAATGTTCATCGCAGGTCCCCTCGGGGGATCGACCCCCGTTTTTTCCAGCCTACCACAACCGGCGCAAAACGAGAGGATTTTTGTCACATGATCGCTCGCCGAAGGTTAAATTTCGGTCCCGTTCTGCTTGCCGCCATGCTGTTTGCGGGTCTCGCGCCTGCCGCTGCGGCGGCCGCCGACGTGCCCCTGACGACGATTCACGTCGGCGGCGTCCTCTCCGACGACATGACCCCGGTGATCTACGCCGAGCGCACGGGGATGTTCAAACGCGAGGGCCTCGACGTGCAGATCGTGTCGTCGACCAGCGGGTCGGCGATGGCCCAGGCCGTCGTCTCGGGCACCTACGAGTTCGGCAAGTCGAGCATGCTCTCGGCGATCAACGCCCACCTCAAGAACGTACCGCTCGCGATCGTTGCGGCCGGCGGAACCTACGATAGCCACGCGCCGTTCGCCGCACTCTGCGTCGCCGACGATTCGACCGCATCGACGGGCAAAGATTTCGAGGGCAAGACGATCGGCTCGCCGGCGCTCAACGATCTCAACCAGCTCGTCGTCAGCGCTTGGGTCGACGAACACGGCGGCGACTGGAAGACGCTGCACTTCGTCGAGTTACCAAACGCCACCGCCGCCGCCGCGCTCGCCGCGCACCGCGTCGATGCGGCCGTGATGCTGCAACCGGTGCTGGCCGAAGCGGTCACGACCAAGACCGTCCGCGCGCTCGCGCCTGCCTACGACGCGATCGCGCCGTCGTTCGTCTTCGCAGCCTACTTTACGTCGGCCGACTACGCCAAGAGTCACCCGGATATCGTCGCGAAGTTCGTACGCGTGGTGTACGCCGCCGCGGCCTACACGAATAAACATCACGGCGCGACCGCCGCGATGATGGCCGACGTAACGTCGGTGCCGGTCGACACCATTTCCCACATGCCGCGCGTCGACGGCGCGACCGCGCTCGATCCGAAGGGTTTTCAAGCCGTGATCGACGCCGCTGCCAAATATCACTTGATTTCAGCAGGTTTTCCGGCGCGCGAAATGCTCCTGAGCGCGCCCGGTCTTAAGTAGCCGCGCCGCCCTCGTAGACGCGCAGCTCCTCGGCGGTCATCCAGTCCTTGTGCGTCTCGACGTTGATGCGCTGCGGCTTGCCCTGCGCGCGGTCGTAGCCAACCATCTGCAAGATCTCGAGATCGTCGGGACCGGTTTTCTCAAACCAATAGCGCGCGCCGCCGGGGATCAGGATGCCCTCTTCAGGTCCGAGTTCCGCGAGCAGCGCGTCGCCGGGCCCGTAGAAGCGCACGCGCCCGCGCAACACCAGCCACGTCGTGTCGGAGTTGAGGTGGTAGTGGAGGTTGTTCTCGCCGCCTTCGTGCACGACTTGAACGGCGATCTTCAGGCGCTCCGTGCGGGCCAGCGGCACGATATCTTTCGGGCCGGCCGGCGCACTGCGCAGATAGCTGAACGTGCGAACCTGGGCCTCGGCGTCGCGGTGAAACGCCTCTTTGCGGTCGGGGTCGGCCTGCGCGAGCGCTGCTGCATCCATGGGCCCAGCTTGGCGCCGGGGAGCCGCCGGTCCCCCGGTCGAAGCGCGCGCTCATGGCGCATCCGGTCGTACACTTCGAGATCATCGGTCAGGACGCAGCCAAGCTGCGCAGCTTCTACGCCGCCGCGTTCGATTGGGACGTCGGCCGGCCGGACCCGAACCTCGGCGGCTACGCGCTCGTCAAACCGGCGGCCCCCGGTCACATCGGCGGCGGCATCGGCGGCGGGGTCGAAGGCTACGAAGGTCACGTCACGTTTTACGTCGCGGTCGACGATATCGACGCGGCCCTGGCAAAGATCGGCGAGCTCGGCGGTACGCGGTTAATGGGCCCGGAGCCCCTGCCGGACGGCGCGCGCTTTGCGATGATCGCCGATCCGGAGGGTCACGTTATCGGGTTGGTTCAGGGACCCGAATAGCCGGTTAGCCGTGCGGCCAGTAAAGCCGCATCGGGTTGTCGATCAGCAACTTGCGCTGCAGTTCCGGCGTCACCGCTACGCGCGGAATGTGATCGACGAGTTTGCCGTCGTCGGGCATGTGCGTCGTCATGTTCGGGTGCGGCCAATCGCTGCCCCAGAGGACGCGATCGGGGTAGCGCTCGACGATCTGGCGCGCGAACGGGACGACGTCGTCGTACGGCGGGCCGGCGAACGAATTGCGCTCGGGTCCGGCGACTTTGACCCACATGTTCGGGTGCTCGTCGAGCATCTTGAGGAAACGCAGCCAGCGCGGATGCTCGGTGCCCAGCCGCACGTCGGGGCGGCCCAAGTGGTCGATCAGGACCGGCGTCGGGATCGCCTCGAACATCGGCGCCAGCCGTTCGAGGTCTTCGCTCTCGAAGTACACGACGACGTGCCAGCCGAGCGACGCGGCTTTCTCGATGACTTGCTGGTATTTCTCGGGCGGCGCCGGGTCGACGATGCGTGTGAGGAACGCGAAGCGCACGCCGCGGATGCCGCCCTCATCCATCGCCTTGAGTTCGTCGAGCGTGATGTCGTAATCGACGACGGCGACGCCGCGCGCCTTCTCGCCCGCGGCTTTGATGCCGTCGAGGGTCGCGCGGTTATCGGTGCCGTGGCAGCTCGCTTGCACGATGACGTTGCGCGCGAGGCCGAGATAATCGCGCAGCCGGAAAAGTTCCGCTTTGCCGGCGTCGCCGGGCGTGTACTTGCGGTTGGGCGCGTACGGGAACTCGTTTCCCGGCCCGAAGATGTGGCAGTGCGCGTCGACCGCGCCGGCCGGCACCTTGAATTCGGGCTTCGACGGGTTGGGATGAAACGTGTTGAGATCCAAAGCCATGATGGACGAACGACCCCTTTAGACGGAATACTGTTTGGCGAGTTGCGCCTTCAGGCGCGGATAGACGTGGTACGCGTTGCCCTCGAAGAGCTGATAGCGCGTCGCGTCGTCGAGGCCGAGCGCGTCGACGTACTTCTTCGTGTCGTCGTAGTACTGGCCGGTGCGCGGATCGATGCCGCGCACCGCGCCGACCATCTCCGAACCGAAGAGGATGTTCTCGAGCGGAACGACCTTGAGCAGCAGTTCGATGCCCGGCAAATGGTACACGCACGTATCGAAAAATACGTTCTTGAGCAGCGATTCCTCGAGCGGCGGACGCTTCATATCCTGCGCGAGTCCGCGATAGCGGCCCCAGTGGTAGGGTACGGCGCCGCCGCCGTGCGGAATGATCAGCTTCAACTCGGGAAAATCGCTGAAGAGATCCTTTTCGATGAACTGCATGAACGCCGTCGTGTCGGCGCTGATGTAGAACGCACCGGTCGCGTGGAAGACCGGATTGCACGACCCGCTCACGTGGACCATCGCCGGCACGCCCAGCTCGACCATCTTCTCGTAGAACGGATACCAGTAGCGGTCGGTCAGCGGCGGCGCGCTGAAGTGCCCGCCCGACGGATCGGGATTGAGGTTGCAGCCGACGAAGCCCAGCTCGTTCACGCAGCGCTCGAGTTCGCGAATGCTCGCGGCGAGATCCGCGCCGTTGGTTTGCGGCACGTGGCACACGCCGACGAAATTCTTCGGATAGAGCGTGCAGATGCGATGGATCAGATCGTTGGACGCGCGCGCCCAGGCGACGTTGTCGTCCTGCGAGCCGACGTGCGGCGCCATCGCCGAGGCCCGCGGCGAAAAGATCGTCACGTCGATGCCGCGTTCGCGCAGCAGTTTGAGTTGCGCGCCTTCAAGCGTCTCGCGCAGCTGATCGTCGCTGAAACTCGGCAGCAGCGCCGGCGGCTTCGAAGCGTCCTTCCAATGGGCGACTTGGGCCGTCCGGAAGGCCGTCATATCGGCCGGGACCGTCGTGTAATGACCGTGGCAATCGATAATCAATTCGTTCTCGTGCTTAAGCGGAAAGTGCGGGTTCGCGGGCGGATTGGCGGCCCGTGCGGCCGTCCCAAATGTGACCGGGGATCAGGATCTCGCCCGACATCAGGGCGCGCGCCGTGCGCAGCAGCGCCGACCGTTCGACGCGCGGCCCGTTCTCGCCGGGCACGACCTCCATCACGACGGTGAAGAAGCCGGTCGGGTGTTCGATTTCGAACGTGCGCGAGCCGTAGCCGGCGTCACCGGTAATCTCGGCTGCGATCGAGCCCGGCAGCGCGCAGGCCGTCGCAACGCTCACCGCGCCGAACACGCCGATCGCTTTGTGCACGGTCTTCGGGATGAAATTGCGGGTCGAGATCGCGCCGCCGTTCTGCGGCGGCGAGACGAGGCACATCTTCGGGACGGTCTTCTTCGTCACGTCGCCGAGGTTCATCAGCTTGCCGGCGGCCAGGCGCACGGTCTCGACGCGCGCTTTGAGTTCGGCGTTCGCTTCCATCTCGGCCGGCGTTTCGCTGCCGGTCTGCCCGAAATCAGCGGCGCGCATCACGACGACGGGCATGCCGTTGTCGATCATCGTGACCTCGACGCCCTCGACCGTATCGCGCACGTTGCCGGTCGGCAGCAACGCGCCGCAACTGCCGCCCGCGACGTCGAGAAAGTCGATGTCGATCGGCGCCGCCGTGCCGGGCACCCCGTCGATGCGCGCGTCGCCGTCGTATCGCACGCGACCGCCCGGCGTGAGCACGTGGGCGACCGCAACCGACGCGGTGTTCACCATGTGAATGCGGACGGGCGTCACGTCGCCGGTGGGCTTGACCAGACCGCGCTCGATCGCGAACGGACCGATGCCGGCGAGCATGTTGCCGCAGTTCTGCGAGATATCGACGCGTGGCTCGTCGACGACGACCTGGAGGAAGAGGTAATCGACATCGGCGCCCGGATGCGTGGGCGGGCCGACGATCGCGACCTTGCTCGTCAGCGAATCGGCGCCGCCGACGCCGTCGATCTGGCGCGCGTCGGGCGAACCCATCGCCGCGAGCAGCACGCGGTCGCGCGTCTCGACGTCGGCCGGCAGATCGGAGGCCAGGAAGAACGGCCCCTTGGACGTTCCACCGCGCATCAGCGTGCAGGGGATAGCGGTCTGGTTCATCGGCACTTCACTCCCATTCGACCCGCTAGCTTTAGGAAGTCCATACCGTGTCTCCCGCCCCGGGGGAGACGGCGGCCGGGCCGCAGGAGTACCCCGACCATGATCAAGGAAATCGCCTTCGTAGCCTACTCGGTACGCGACGTACCGGAAGCCGTGGCCTTCTACCGCGACACGCTCGGCCTACGGCAGGACGGGATCGATTCCGACGGCTGGGTCGAGTTCGACATCGGCGGGGTCTCGTTCGGGATCGGCAACGGCGAGCCGCTCGGCTTCATCCCCGGGAAGTCGAACTGTCTGGTTCTCGAGGTCGACGACGTCGCCGCCGAACGGACGCGCTTACTCGGGCTCGGCGTGAAGGTCGGCGACTTCATCGAAACGCCCGTCTGCTTCATGGCCTTCGTGACCGACCCAGCCGGCAACGTCCTCGGCATCCACCAGCGCAAACCGCGCTAGCGGCTATTTGATCGCGGCGACGTCCGCTTCGACGACCGGGCCGGCCTTATTGCCCCATGCAGAGCGGACGAACGTCGCGACCGCGGCGACGTCGCCGGCCGAGAGTTGTCCGCGCCACGACGGCATGGCGTTGCGGCCGTGCTCGATCGTGGTGAGCATCCCCTTTGCGTCGGCGTTATTGACCAGCGTATCGCCGTTGAGCGCGGGGAACATCCCGTGGCTGCCGCCCTGGCCGCTCGCACCGTGGCAGGCCGCGCACTTCGAACTGAAGATCGACGCACCGACGGCCGACTGAACGGCCGCGCCGGCCGCCGCTACCTGCTGCTCGGTGACGCCGCCGGCCTTATTACTCCACGCCGAACGGACGTAGGTCGCGACGGCGGCGATATCGGAACTCGAGAGCTGGCCCTTCCAGGTCGGCATCTTGCCGTTGTACGTCGCGCCGTTGACGGTCAGCGCGCCGGAGCGTCCGTTGACGATCGTCGCGATCATGTCTTTCGGATCGGTCGCACCGACGTGCGGGTTCCCATTCAGAGGCGGAAACGCGGCCGTTCCCGCGCCGGTCGCCTGATGGCAGGTCGCGCATTTGGCGAGGAATATCTGCTCGCCGGTAAGCGCCTGCGGGTTCCGCGCGACCGCGACCTGATCGGCCGTCACGATCGCAGCCTTATTGGTCCACGCCGCCCGCACATAGGTGAGCACGGCGGCGATGTCGTCGTTGGTGAGCGTATCTTTCCAGGCCGGCATCGCGCCGCTGAAGGTCTTGCCGTTCACTTGGATCGGACCGCTGCGACCGTTGAGCACGGTGCCGATGATCGCCGACGTATCGGCGGCGGTGACGTCGGTGTTCCCGGCGAGCGGCGGGTACGGACCGGTGCCGAGGCCCGTCGCTTGATGGCAAGCGGCGCACCGGGCCGCGAAGATCGCGGCGCCGTCCGGTGCGGCGGCGGCCGCCGGCGCGCTGCTGCGAACGCCGAGCGAAGAGACGGCCGCAACCGACGCGGCGACGAGCAGGGCGATCGTTAGGCGGCGCACGCGGCACCATTCGGGCCTAGCGAGTGGGAAAGCCTGCGCTTGCGGGTACGAAGCTGCAGTTGTGAATGCAACGTATGCACGGCGTTCGCACGGCGTTCCAACGGGCGCGGGATACTCGCGCAAAAGGAGACCCGATGCGTCCGATACGTTTGTTGTCCGCTCTTGCCTTCGTGGCCGCCGTTCTGACCCTGACCCACGCACCCGCTTCGGCCATGCCGACGTTCGGCCAGGCCTATGGCGTCGATTGCTCGCTATGCCACACAGCCGTTCCCGCACTCAACGCCTACGGACGCTACGTCCAGCGTTCGCAATACGGCTATCTCGACGGCGCGACCGTCAAGAAAGCGTTCCCGGTGTGGGTCGATTACCAGGCGCAGTACGATTCGCAAGCGTCGGCCCCCGACACGCATCGCGTCGTATGGGGCAACGTCGCGTTGCACGCGGTCGGCCTGATCGACGACAATTGGTCGTATCACGTTCAGCAGTGGCTCGTGGAAGATAACCAGAGCGGCGGACTCGACACGGCTTGGATCAGCTACAACGGTCTGCTCAAGCACAACGCTTACGTCGAAGTCGGGAAGCTCGAAGTGCCCGCGCCTTCGCCCTATAGCCAGTGGCTCGAGATCGCACCGTTCGCGACGCCCGAAGTAACGGTCGGCGAACATACCTACGAACTCGACGGGAACCGCTGGGGCGGAAAAGTCGGATATCTCGCCGGCTCGACGAGCGTCGATGCGGCGTACGTCGGCAGCGACGAAGACCTCAACGGCGCGACCGATTGGCTCCCGCCGACCGGGAAGACGCTGCAATATCGCGCGGCCTTCATGCGACCCAAAAACCCGCTCGAGGCCGGCGTCTACGGTGCCTCGGGAACCTTCCCGATCTCCGATGGATCGACCGATCGCTTCAGCGCGTTGGCCGGCTACATCCAGCGCGATCCGACCCACGGCGTGCCGGGCGTCTTCGCGGTCTATCAAACGACGCACGACAGTTACGCCGCCGCCGGCGCGACCGGGCCCTCGAACGGCCGCGACTACAGCGTCGACCTCTACCAACCCGTGATGCACGGGGATGTGGTGTTCGGCGTGCGGCGCGAGATGACCGACGACGGGATGGGCAACGTCGGCAACTCGTCCAATGTCGATATGACGATTCGCCTCGCCAAGTATCTGCATCTGTACACCGAAGCGGGCTTCTCGAGCATGAATCCCGGCAACGGCGTCGACCGGGTCGGGACGCCCGCGTGGCGCGGCTACATCTGGTGGACGACGCCGATCACGAAGGCGCGCCAATAAGCGGCCCCGCGTAGAGGAATTCCCGCGCCGTCCGAACGATGCGGCGCGGATGCGCGCGATCGTGGTTGGCGCCGGTCCCGGAGGTGCGAGCGCCGCGCTCGCCCTCGCGCGCGCCGGCGCTGACGTCCAACTCATCGAGAAAGCGCCGTGGCCGCGGGCGAAAACCTGCGGCGACGGCGTTTCGCCGTTCGCCATCCGCGAGGCCGCGCTGCTCGGCGCCACGTTCGCGAAGAACCTCGAACTGCGGCGCGCGCTCGTCACGACGCCCGGCGGTGTGGCGTTTCGCGGCGGCTGGCCCCAAGCGACACCGTTCGGCACGATCGTCGAGCGGCGCGAATTCGACGCCGCGCTCGTCGACGCGGCGATCGCTGCGGGCGCGACGTTCTCGCCTGCGACCACGGTACGCGCGCTGGCCGACGACGGTGCGGCGGTCTCCGCCACGCTGGAAACCGGCGGCACCGAACGGACGCTGCGCGCCGACGTCGCGATCGTCGCCGAAGGCGCGACCGGCGGCCTCGCGACGCAGTTGGGCTTCCCGCCGTTTCGCTCGCGGCTCGTCGCGATTCGGGGCTATGCCGCCGCCCGCACGACGCTCGTTTCGGAATACGGGCTCTTCTACGATCGCCTGGTCAGCCCGGGATACGGCTGGATCTTTCCGGTCGGCGAACGGCGCGCCAACGTCGGCGTCTGCGTCGACGAGCGCGTGCTCGCGCGCGCCGGCGGCAATTTGCGCGCGCTGCTCGATCGCTGGCTGGCGGAGAACCGGTTCGCGCGCGACCTCCTCGCGCGGCCGCTCGTGCTCGACGACGTGCGCGGCGGGATCATTCCGTCGGGCCGGCGCCGGCGCGTTCGCGGGCGCGTCTTCCTCATCGGCGATGCGGCCGGCGTCGCCGACCCCTTCACCGCCGAAGGCATCGCCGAAGCGATGCACAGCGCGCGCCTCGCCGCCGAGGCGCTGATCGCCGGGCCCGACGTGCGCGCCGCCGCAGCCGCGTACGAGCGCCGGCTGCGCGTCTTCGACCGCAACGAAGGGGCCGCGCGAAGCTTGCGCGCGACGTTCGGCCTCGCGATCGAGCCCTACGCCTGGTTCGCAGCGCGGCAGCCGCGCTTCGCGGATCGCTTGATGACCGGCGTCTTTTTCCTGAAACGGAGCTTCCCGCACATGATTCTGGATTGGCATTTCGGGCTCGGCTCGGGAGCGCGCGATGCTTGAGGCGGTCGGCTGGCTCGCGGCCGCGCTCACGACGGTCTCGTTCGTGCCGCAGGTGCTGCACGCGCTGCGCACGCGCAACACGGCCGGGATCTCGGTGCCGATGTATACGGTCTTCTGCGTCGGCGTCGCGCTGTGGACGGTTTACGGCGCCTACAAACGCTCGTTTCCGATCGTCGTCGCCAACCTGATCACGCTCGCCCTCGCGGCAGCCGTGCTCGGGCTGACGCTGCGCCACCGCGCGATGGAGCGCGACGCGTGACCGCCGCCGCACCGACCGCGCCCGTTCCGCTGGTTCGAATTGCAGAAGCCGGCACCGGATCGCGCGCTGATCCGTGCGCTCAACCGCTTCAACCTGATCAACGCGGGAGCTCAGGGCGTGATGCAGGTCTCGATCATGGTCGTCATGGCGCACTTCGCCGTCGGCTGACGTCGCGTACGGCGGCGCGTGCGGCGGCGATATGCGCCGCACTCAGCCGCGCCGCCGCTTCTTCGTCGTGCGCCGCAAGAGCGACGAGGATCGCTTCGTGTTCGGCGATCGTCTCGCGCCGGCGGTCGGTGGCGGTGAGCGAGAGCAGGCGGTTGAGGATCAACTCCTCGTGCACGTCGCCGAGCATCTTGCGCAGGCGTTCGCCGCCGGCGCTGGCCAGAATCGTATCGTGGAACGCGGTATCGCTGCGCTCCATCGCGTGCGGATCGTCGAGCGCGGCGCGCATGCCGGCGACGTGCGCGCGTAATTCGTCGAGCGCCGCCGCCGAGATCGAACGCGCGGCGCGGCGCGCGGCCAGCGACTCGAGCGCCTCGCGAATTTCAAAGACGCAATCGACCTCGTCGGGATCGAGCGCGCGCACGACGCTGCCGCGCTGCCCGCGGGGCTGCAGCAACCCCTCGGACTCCAGGCGGCGCAGGGCCTCGCGCACCGGCGTCCGGCTGGCCCCGAAGCGTAGCGCCAGGTCGGCCTCGACGACCGGCGTGCCGGCGGCGAGTTCGCCGCTCAGAATTGCCGCGCGCATGTGCTCGTGGATGCGGTCCCGCAGGGGCAACGCGCGCCGCAGCGGCTCGACCGGCATGCCGTCCATAGCCCAACGGTAGCCGATGCAGGCGGAGGGGTCAATGGGATACGGTATCCCATTGACGGCGCCCAGCGACCCCGGTATACTTCATTCATGGGCCAACTTGGGATACGGTATCCCATAATTATCGCCGGACTCGCCGCTTTGATCGGCCTGAGCGCGGCCGGGAATCTGATCGCCGGCGCGCTGCGCATCCCCGTGCCCGGACCTGTCCTGGCGGGGGTCGCGCTGGTTTGCTGGCTCGCCCGGCGCCCGCAGGACGTCGCCTTTTTCGGTTCGGCCGATCGTCTAATCGCGCTCATGCCGCTGCTCTTCGTCCCGCTGGTCGTCGGCGCGGCAGCCTCGCTGAGCGTCCTCGGCGGCGCGCTGACGCCGTTCGTCCTGACCCTGACCGCCTCAACCTTGGCCGCGCTCGTCGCGACCGTCGCCGTCGCCCGCATGACCACATGGCTCTGCTCGCGCTCGCGCTGACGCTCGTCAGCTACGAGCTGGCCCGGCGCTACGTGCGCGGCCTGCCGCCGGTGCTCACCAGCGCCGCCGTGTTGCTGGCCGTGCTGCCGCTGCTGCACGTCTCGCACGCCGACTACGCGACCGGCACGTGGGTCCTCGTCGCGCTGCTCAGCCCGGCCGTCGTCGCGCTCGCTCTGCCGTTCCACCGCCGTCGCGCGGCGCTCGCCGCGAGTGCCCTGCCGACCGTGGCCGGTGTGGTCGCGGGCGCCGCGGCGGGCATCGCCGTCGCGGTGCTGGCAGGCCACGCGCTCGGACTCTCCGATCTGCTCGTGCGCTCGGTCGCACCGCGCGCCGCGACGACGCCGATCGCGGTCGCGATCGCCGGCACGCTCGGCGCGAACGCGCACCTCACCGCAGCCGCCGCGCTGGTCGGCGGCGTGCTGTGCGCGCTGATCGCGCCGCTCGCGCTACGGCTGGCGCGCGACCCGCATGCCGCGGGCCTCGGCTTGGGCCTGGCCGCGCACGGTTTCGGTACGGCACGCGCCGCGCAACTCGACGAAACGGCCGGCGCGTCGGCCGCCACGGCGATGGCGCTCAACGGCCTCGCAACGGCGCTGCTCGCGCCGCTGCTCGTTCCGCTGCTGCTGCGCTAAGCGCGCCCGGCGTTCACCACTTCGCCGACAGCTCGCCGGCGAACGTTTCCTTCCAGTCCGCACCGTGCGGCAGGGTATCGTCGTACGCGCGCACGTCGCGGTACGCGGCCGGATCGGTGCCTTTCGGATCGCGGCCCGCTTCGACGTCGCGCGTCGCTTCGAGCAACAGCTGCCGCATCGCGATGATCGCGCGGTCGCTCGTCCCGAGGTGTTCGCGGGTGCGGTCGACGATCGGCCCCATGCCTTCCTGCAGCGCGAAATCCTGCGTGTTGATGCCGACGATGCCGGAGTAGTTTTTCGTGCGTTGCATCTCGCGGTCGATCAGGTAATCGTTCGACGGATTGCGCTTGAGCTTGTAGCCCGGCAGCACGTCGTCGGGACCGCGGCCGAGCAACGTTTCGAACCACGTCACGTATTCGGGCGTGATCTGCGCGGCCTCGTCGTACGCGCACATGAAGTTGTACACGAACGTCGTCTCGTCGTCGATCGGCACCCAGAGATGGCCGTCGATCTTCGGCACGTCGGCGCGGCCGCCGAAGAACGACTGGATCGCGCCGCGTAGTTGCATGAACGGCATCACGTAGCGGTAGACGCGTACGTAGTCGGTCGCGTCGTCGATGCGCCGCGTCGAGACGTAGGTGTAGCCGTAGTCGGTCTTCTCGACGTCGATGCGCGGCGCGCCGTCGCGGGCGCGCACCCAGTTCTTCGTCCCGACCGCTTCGTTATGCACGAACGAGGAGTGCGCGGTGTCGAGTCCGCCTTCCATCGCTTGCAGGTAGTTGCAGTCCTCGAAGGTCTTCGAAACGTAGCGGTGCGTTGCGGGCGCGCGCAGCCATTCATAGTCGGGCACCGGCGGCTTCTTCTCGGGTGGGCCCATGTAGGTCCACACGACGCCGCCGGCTTCGTGCGTCGGATACGCCGTGATCTTGACCTTCGTTTTGAACAGCGAGTCCGCCGGTTCCGAGGGCATATCGGTGCAGTCGCCGTGGCGATCGAACTTCCAGCCGTGGTAGACGCAGCGCAAGCCGCACTCTTCGTTGCGGCCGAAGAACATCGGCGCGAGCCGGTGCGGGCACGCGTCCTCGAGGAGACCGATCGCACCGTCGGTATCGCGGAACGCGACCAGCTTCTCGCCGAGCAGGCGCACCCGCACGGGCGCGCCGTCGACCGCCGGCAACTCTTCGGACAGACAGGCCGGAATCCAGTACCGGCGCAGCAGGTCGCCGAGCGGCGTCCCCGCGCCGACGCGCGTGATCCGTTCGTTCTCTGCAGCGGTGAGCATCGGTCGTTCTCCTCGGGTGCCGGGTGCGAATACCCGGAGATCGTGCTCACACCCGGTGAAGAACCGATGCAGAACCGGCGAAGGTCAGCGCATCGCTTTGACGCGCTTGATAAAGGCCAGGTGATCGAAGTCGTTGGCCGGCCCGATGAACTGATTGGTCAAGACGGCGGAGATCGGTACGACGCCCTTCGTCAGCCCGTTATCGGCCATGAACTGGCTATAGATTTGGAGCCCGCGCGGCGACATGTAGCCGATCGTCTTGCTGGTGGGGTCGACGCCGGGCAGCTGGTTCTGCGAGAACGCGAGCAGGTGCTCTTCGGCCGCGAGCGCGTCGTCGGTCACCTTGATCCCGGCGTTTTCGAGGTAGTAGCGGGCGGCCAGCCGCGGATTCTCGCGAATGAGGATCGCCGCCATCACGTGGGCGCGCGCGAAACGCATCAGCGCGTCGGCTTTCGTCTGCAGCGCCAAGGGCGAAGCGGCATAGCCGACGTTCGGGACGTCCTTGAGGATCGGATGGTGGAAGTAGCGGAACGAGAGGTGCGCCGTCGCTTCGTAGATCAACAGTTCCGGATACGGAAACGCCGCCGCGGCGACTTTATGCGTCGTCAGCGCGGAGATCGCTTGCGCGCCCGAACCGATGACCGTGTAGGCGACGTCGTTCTTCGCCAGACCCGCGCCCTGCAGCATCGAGTTGGTCGAGATCTCCGCCGGGCTGTTGGGCGAGATCTCGCCGATCGTCGCGCCTTTGAAATCGGCCAGCGTCTTGATCGGGCTGTCGGAGAGCACGCCGAGCGCGTAATCGTAGACCGGATCGCGCGAGAAGAACGCCGTCAGGTGCAGGCCCTTTTCGTAACCCTGGATGATCGGTTCGAGCGCGAGCGAGCAGACGTCGCCCTTCCCGCCGGCGACGAGTTGCGCGGCGAGACCCGCGCCCTGAACGTACTCCAGCGTCACGTTGAGGTGCTGTTCTTTGAAGAAACCGGCGCGATCGGCGACGGCGTCGAGCACCTCGAAGAAGCCGGTCGGTACCGAACCGCCGATCAACGTGAGGGCGTCGTCGGCAGCGGCGGGCCGCGGCGCGACGAGGAGCGCTGCGAGCGCGACGGCAACGAGCGCGCAGCGGCGCAAAGCGAAACGAAACATCGGTGAACTTCCCCTGACGCGCCTAAGCGCTTGCGAGCAGCCGGCCGCGATCGGGCAGCGGCTGCCAGTAATTGACGCGATGCAGCATGTCCCACAGCATCGCCGTTTGATTCGAGATGACCGGTTTGCCGAATTCGCGCTCGAGCCGCAGCAGTGCGGGCTGAACGAACCACGCCTGTCCGCCCAAAAACAGTCCGTCGGCATCCGGGAACTGCGTGAGCGCGTCGCGACCGAGTTCGTAAGCGCGTTCGAGCGTAACTGCCGGGTCGCTGTTCTGGAATTCCAGCGGCGTTTTGACTTCGCTCGCGACGCCGGCCAGCGTGACGCCGTCGCGCGCCAGGAACGTCGCCAGCATCTCATTCATGGGACCGGTCCATTTGTTCGCCGCGACCAGATTCCGTAGGCCGAGGTGCTTCGCGGCGGCACCGACCGCTAGGATCGTCGACGTTGCGGGCTTGCCCGACCGCTGCGCGAGCCGTTCGATGATGCGGTCGTGCGCCTCGGGGCCGATCAAAAGCGGCAGCGGCACGCCGGACTGCATGATCAGATCGACGCCGCGCGCCGAGAGCGTGTCGACGAGCGCGTCGAGCGGCGCGAACACGCGCTCGACGTCGGCAATGGAGTACTCGGTAAAGCCGATCGTCGTCATGACCGGCATCACGCGGGGCGGCGCGAGCGCATAGAACTCGTACGCGCTCGCGTCGATCACCGCCAAGGGGCACAAGATGCCCAGCCGGCGCTTGGGCAAGTCGTTTTCGAACATCACGCCCTCGGGTGCGCGCGCAACCAGGCCGTGACCTCCTCGGCGTTCCGATCGGGCGGAAAGACCGGATAGAACACGTGCGCGATGATGCCGTCGTCGATCACCAACGCCAGGCGTTTGAGCAAGATGAGGTTCGCTACCGTGATCGTCGGCAGCGCGAGTGCGGCCGTCAGTCGCAATTCGACGTCGCTCAGCAGCGCGAACGGCAGGTGCAGCCGCGTCGCGAGCTCGCGCTGGTAGGCTGTATCCTGCGTACTCAGGCCGAACACCGCCGCGACGCCGGTCGCCCGCAGCTCCGCGAAGTGGTCGCGAAAACCGCAGGTTTGCGGCGTGCAGCCACGCGCGCCGGGGATCGCGTCCCAGTCTTCGACGAGCGGCGGCTTGCCCGGCTCGCCGCTGCGCGGATAGGCGTAGACGACGGTGCGGCCGGCGATCCGCGCGAGGTCGACCGGGCCGCCGTCGGTCGACGGCAGCGCCAACGGCGGCACCCGCGCACCGGTCAGGTGGGCGCAGGCACCGTCATCGAGTGGAGCCGGGAGACCGGCCGGCACGGAGTACACGTCGTGAGTGGCCATGCCGGCCGTCTTCACGAATGGGCGTGCTGGTTACCGCCATGCTTTTCGGCATGGATCTTGGCGGCGTCGCTCATGTACCCGGCGGCGTGCAGGGCGTGCGCCTGCGCGAGCAGCGCGTAATGCGCGGCCTGCGCGTGGTCGCCCGACGCGTAGCGTTTGGCGGCGAGTTCGTGAAAATCGGCCGCGGCGCGGTGGTGTTCGGCCGCTTTGGCATGGGCGGCAAGGGCAGGATGCTCGGACATATGCGTACCTCCGGCGCCGTTTAATTGCGCGCGGCGCGCGTGACCTTGACCGCTTCGGCGATCCGCACGAGCCCGTCGCCGGGCCGCGCCTTGGCGCCGTCGTAGGACCGCAAACGCACGAACTCGCGGTCGACGCGCTGCAGCAAGCCGGTCTGGTGGGTCCCGTCGGACATCGTTAGATCGACGATGTTCCCGTTCCAGGGCTCGAGGTTTTCGTCGGTGAGGCAGCGTTGATTCGTCATGGACGTCACATTCGGCAGGAGTCTCCTGCCTGCCTGCCGTCAGGGCCCGGTGAGCTTCGCGAATTCCGCGCGCTCGGCCGGATCGTCGCTGGCCGGCGTGGCGAAAAACGCGGCGAGGATCTCGAGGCCCACGGCCGGGGTGGTGAGCCGCAGGCTCAGGGCCAGGACGTTGGCGTCATTCCAGCGCCGCGCGCCGGCGGCGGTGACGGCGTCGGCGCACAACGCGGCCCGGGCGCCGGCGACCTTATTCGCGGCGATGGCGACGCCGGTTCCGGTCCAGCAGCAGACGATGCCGGCGTCGGCCCGGCCCGTGGCCACCGCCTCGCCGACGGCGCGGCCGATGTCGGCCCACGCGGTCGAGCCGCCGGCGATCGCGCCGAAGCGCTCGATGCGCGCGCCGCGGCGTTCCAACTCGGCCAGTAGCGCGTCGGTCAGCGGCCCGCGATCGTCGGCGCCGATCGCCACGCGGATATCGTTCACGCACTCGTTCGTATGTGCGCCGCCGCGGTGAAACCTGCGCACCCGGCGCGCCGTATCGCCGGTATGAACGGCGGCGCTCGCTCCTCACCCTGGTGGTACCGCCGGCGCGGAACGGTGATCGGCGCAATCTACGGTCTGGGATTTCTGGCCGGCAATATTTCGTTCGACGGGACACGGCCGGTGCCGGCCTTCGAGTTGTGGGGTGGCGATCGCGTGCTCTGGCTGGCCGTCGCGAGCGCGTTGTGCGCGTGGCTCTGGCGCGCCTCCGGAACGGCGTACCTGCGGCGCGACGTCGTCTTTGCCGCCGACGTGCAACGCGACCGCCTGATCGTCGCCGGCGTGTTCCGCTACGTGCGCAACCCGCTCTACCTCGGCAACATGTTTCTTGCGCTGGGCATCGCGGTGCTGGCGTCACCGCTCGGCTTCGCCGCGATCGTCGCCGGCAATGCCGCAATCGTGTGGCTTCTGGCAGCCGAAGAGGCGCGCGAATTAGAGCAACGCTACGGCGCCGCCTATGCCGCCTATCGCGCCGCTGTGCCCGCGTTTCTACCGCGGCTGACGCCTGCCGATGTGGCCGGCAGCCTCACCGTCTCACCGGACTGGCCGCACGCGCTTCTCGGCGAGGGATTCTGCTTCGCGCTCGCCGTTGCGATCGTACCGATCGCGCTCTTCGGCGCGGCCGGCGTCCCCGCGTTCTGGGCAATTTGGGTCGCCGCATTCGTCATCTTCGCCTACAACGGCTGGCGCGCCGGTCGCGCCCAACGCGGCCCCTCAACGTAAGACGGCGCCATCAGCCCAAAGCGCGCCAACGCGACACGAGCGCCGCGCGCCCCGCCCTTTGTCATTCCGAGCGTAGCGCCGCAGCGCGGAGTCGAGGAACCGCCGTTATCGTCGAGCTTGGAGGCGCGCTACAATCGCCACGCCCGGTCGCGGTCCCTCGACTTCGCGCTGCAATCGCCACGCTCGGTCGCGGTCCCTCGACTTCGCGCTGTGGCGCTACGCTCGGGATGACAAGGTCAACGCCGGAGCGGCTCGCCGCGGGAGAGGCGCGCCAACGCGACACGAGCGCCGCGCGCCCCGCCCTTTGTCATTCCGAGCGTTGCGAGCCGGCTTGCGCTCGGAGGCGCGATCAGCTCGACGAGAGCAGGAGGCCGCGGCCGGGCATGGGGGTCCAGTAGTCGACGCGGTGGAGCATTTCCCAGATCATCGCGTTGATGTTGGAGATCACCGGCTTGCCGAACTCGGCCTCGAGTTCCTCGACTGCCGGCTGCACGACGCCCGCGCCGCCGCCGAGAAACAAACCGTCGGCATCGGGATACGCGAGCAACGCTTCGCGGCCGAGCCGGTAGCCGATGTCGAGATACTCGGGCAGCCCCATCTTCATGTACTCGCGCGGAATCTTCAGTTCGGCGACGACGCCCGCGATGCTGACACCGGCGCGCGCGAAAAACGCCGCGAGCGTGGCGTTCATCTCCTCCGACCATTTGTTGGCGACGACGATATTCTTCAGACCCAGATGCCGCGCGGCGGCGCAGACCGCGAGGATCGTGCTGCTGGCCGGCTTGTTCGTGCGCGCGGCCAGGCGCGCGACCATCCGGTCGTGACCCTCGACGCCGAGCAGCAGCGCGGGCGGCAAGCCCGACTGCAGCACCATGTCGATGTCGCGGCCGACCATCTTATCGGCGATCACGTCGAGCGGTTCGAAGATATGCTCGGCATCGGCGGCCGTGAACTCGGTCAGGCCGAGGCCGGACATGACGGCCATCACGCCGCGCGGTGCGAGGTGGTAGAACTCGTAGGCGCTGCCGTCGATGAACGACAGCGGCGTGATCAGCCCGATCCTGCGCTTCGGTAGGGCGTCTTCGAACTTCTCTTCGCGCGTTTGCATATCAGGCGCATACACTTCCGGCGCAGCCTTCACCTTCGTTCGATCCGGGTATCGCGAGCTGCATCATTCACACGTC
>Ga0302279_10001012_pt1 | contig 40890 bp, 33 predicted proteins | sample III_Bog_N3_3_FD_194541 | JGI IMG/M metagenome (GOLD analysis project Ga0302279, IMG submission 194541) | Peat permafrost microbial communities from Stordalen Mire near Abisko, Sweden - III_Bog_N3_3 | ecosystem: Environmental > Terrestrial > Soil > Wetlands > Peat | place: Sweden: Abisko... | reverse complement strand
TGAGGTCCATTTCGTCGTGACGGACGTCCGTCGCGTCGCGACGAGAGTCCATTTCGTCGTGACGGACGTCCGTCGCGTCGTGACGGGGTCCATTTCGTCGTGACGGACGTCCGTCGCGTCGCGACGAGAGTCCATTTCGTCGTGACGGACGTCCGTCGCGTCGTGACGAGAACGGACGCACGTCGCGTCGCGACGCGCCGAGTTCGCGGCATGAGATCCGCTGACATCGGAATTCCCGGCGACGTCATCGCGCGGGTCGAGCTATTCTGAGCTGGATGAGCGACATCGGCGATCGGAGCTCGCTCCCCAACGTCTACGCGAGCGAGGACTATCTCGTGCAGCTGCTGGCGAAGGCCGTGGCGGCCAAGGCGAGCGATATCCACCTCAAGGTCGGTCAGCCTCCGGGCGCGCGAATCCGCGGGGAGATCGTCTACTTCCGCGCCGAGCCGCTTCTCCCTGCGGACACGCATGCGCTCGCGACGCACATCATCCGCGACGACAACGTGAAGCTGCAGCTCGATCACCTCACCGAGTACGACGCTGCGTATTCGGCCAAAGGGGTGGGGCGCTTCCGCGTGAACATCTTCCGGCAGCGCGGGTCGCTGGCGATCGTGATGCGGACGATCCCGTTCGTCATCCCGACGTTCGAGCAGCTCGGGGCGCCGATGGCGTGCTTGCCGCTCTGCGAGAAGGAGCGGGGGCTGGTGCTCGTCGTCGGCGCGGCCGGCAACGGGAAGAGCTCGACCATCGCCGCGATGATCGGCCACCTGAATTCGACCCAGGCGCTCCACATCGTCACGGTCGAGGATCCCATCGAGTTTCTGCATCGCGACGAGAAGGCCAGCGTGAGTCAACGCGAGGTCGGCATCGATACGCACAGCTTCGGGGACGCGCTGCGGGCGGCGCTCCGCCAGGACCCGGACGTCATCCTCGTCGGCGAGATTCGCGACGAAGAGACGATGGACATCGCGCTGAAGGCGGCGGAGACCGGCCACCTCGTCCTGTCGTCGCTCCACACGCCGGGGGTGTCGCGCACCGTGAACCGGATGCTCTCTCTGATGAAGGGGCACGAGCCGGACGAGGTGCGAGAGCGCATCGGCGACTCGCTTCAGGGGATCATCGCGCAGCGTCTGCTCCCGCGCGCCGACGGGGCGGGGGTCGTGCTCGCGGCCGAGGTGCTCGTCGCGACGGGGACCGTGCGCGAGGCGATCAAGCGGCCGGAGAACAACCCGCCGCTGAAGGAGCTGATGGAGAAGGGGGCTCACCCGTACGGGATGCAGACGTACGAGATGGCCATCCGGCCGCTCGTCGCCCAGGGGATCGTCGAGAAGGAAGTCGGCAAGCAGGCCGCGACGTTCTGACGCTCACCCCGCCTGGGCGCGGACCCACTCGATGGCCGCCTCGAGTCCATCGGGCTTGGCGAACACCGGGCCGACCGCGCGGGCGCGAAGGAGCACATCCGGAGCGACCGACGCGCTGAAGAACGCGACGGGGAGGTCGGCGCGCTTTTCCTGGAGCGCGAGGGCCACGTCGGAACCGTCGCCGTCGCCGAGATCGACGTCGAGCAGCGCGCAGACGAGGTCCGTGACGTCCGCCTCGCTCGCCGAGAGGGCCGTCGTGTGCTCGACGACGTCGAACCCCTCTCCGCGGAGGCGGCGCGCGATCGCCAGGAGCGCGACGGGCGAGTCGTCGGCGACGAGGACGGTGGGCATCGGGTGCAATCGTATTCCCGATCCGCGGCGGCGAAAACCGGACTAGATTCCCCCGTCAAATGACCGAGCCGAAGTTCACCCGCGTCGAAGTCCGTGCGCTCTACGACAAACCGCTCCTCGCGTTGCTCGACCAGGCGCGCGCGGTCCACAGGGCGAACCACGTGGACGACGAAGTGCAGCTCTGCACGCTCCTCAGCGTGAAGACGGGCGGCTGCCCCGAAGACTGCTCGTACTGCCCGCAGTCGTCGAAGTATGAGACGAGCGTCGGCGCGGAGAAGATGCTCGACGTCCAGAACGTGATCGCCAGCGCCCGGCGCGCGAAGGAGATCGGCTCGACGCGCTTCTGCATGGGTGCGGCGTGGCGCGAGGTGAAGGACGGTCCCGCGTTCGACCGCGTGCTCGAGATGGTCCGCGGCGTGAAGAGCCTCGGGCTCGAGGCGTGCGTCACGCTCGGGATGGTCAACGAGTCGCAGGCCAAGCGCCTCGCCGAGGCCGGGCTCGATGCGTACAACCACAACCTCGACACGAGCCGCGAGAACTACCGCTCGATCATCTCGACGCGCACGTACGACGACCGGCTCCGCACGCTGGAGAACGTTCGCAAGGCGGGCGTCACGGTCTGCTCGGGCGGGATCATCGGGATGGGCGAGAGCGCCGACGACCGATGCGAGATGCTTCGCACGCTGGCGAACCTCGATCCGTACCCGGAGAGCGTCCCGGTGAACGCGCTCGTCCCGGTCGAGGGGACCCCTCTGGCCGACATGCCCCCGGTGGATCCGCTCGACCTCGTGCGGATGATCGCCGTCGCGCGCATCCTGATGCCGAAGGCGCGCGTTCGCCTGAGCGCCGGGCGCACGTCGCTCTCACGCGAGGCGCAGATGATGTGCCTCTACGCCGGGGCGAACTCGATCTTCTACGGCGAGAAGCTCCTCACGACGCCCAACCCCGACGAAGAGGCCGACCTCTCGCTCATCCACGACGCGGGGCTACGCGCGATGCCGCCGGCGCCGGCGGAGTGAGCTCGCGCGTTGGCGTTCGCATTCCCAGAGCCCGCGGCACGAGCCGCGTGATCGTGAAGGTTCGCGCGAGCCTCCCCCCGCGGAAGACGGGGAGCTCCCACGTTCGCACGGCGAACCGGCTGGGAAAGCGCGCGGCGAGATCGACCGGGTAGCGCGAGTCGGTGACGAAGACGATCTCGCCCGCGCCGCGCCAGTCGTCGCGCGGGAACCATCCGTCGAAGTCGTCGGGGACGGGCGAGTCGCACCCGACGAGCGCATCGCGGCCGAGCGCCGCGTGAAGCTGCGCGCAGACGGTCCAGTAGGGGCCGACGACGATCGGAGCCTCGAGCGGATCGGACGCGCTCACCTCGCCGAGGACCTGGCGCACGGTGTCGATCGCCTGCGGCCACCCCACCAGCTCGTTGGCCAGGTCGAGACGCGGGTCGGCCGAGGCCGGAAGCAGCCGGGTGGAGGATGGAACGAGCACCCAGGCGTAGACGCCGGCGATCAGCGCGAACCCGCTCGCGGCCGACGCGAGCACGAGACGGCGCGAGAGTGAGCAGGTGCGCGCGGCGTAGATCGGCAGAGCGAGCAGCGCAGGAGCCAGCCAGTGGGGCTCGGCGACGCGGCTCCACGCCGACAAGACGACGAGGGCGACGAAGGGGATCGCGAACGTCGCGAAGAGAAGACGCGTGACCGCATCGTCCTTGCGGCGCGCGCGAACGAGATCGCGACCGACGAGCACCGCCGCGACGAGGAGCACGGGCGAGACGTAGGCCAGCTGACCGAAGACGACCGCCGCGACGTTGCGCAGCGACAAGCCGGCCGCCGCCTGCGTGTCGACGAGGCGATGGTGCATCATCGGGAACCCGAGACGCGCCTCGTAGGCCGCGATCGGGACGACGACGAGAGCACCCAGCAAGAGGCCGGTCCACGGCCACGGCGTCCGTGCGTGATCGCGTGCCGGGCGGCTCGCGTAGGTGACCACGAGGCCGACGGCGAGGAGCGCTCCCGAAACCTTCGCCGCGCACGCGACCCCGGCGAGCACGCCGGCGAAGAGAAACGCTGCCGCTGCACGTGTGCTGCCGGCGTCCGCGGCAAGCCCGGTGGCCGCGAGCCCGAGCGCGGCCGTCCACGCGAACGCGAGCGGGAGATCCGGCGTCATCGCGAACAGGCCGACCGCGATCTCGGGGGCGGCGGCGAACGCGATCGCAGCGAGGAGCGAAGCGCGCCACGTGGCACCCGCGGCGCGTGCGGCGAGGGCGAGCAGCCAGGGGAGGACCGTCGAAGCGACCGCGGTCACGTGGTGCGCGGCGCTCGGGCTCGGCGCCCCGCCGTGACCGATCGCGCGGGCGATGACCCCGATGAGCCCCGGATGATCGAGGTACGAGGCCTGCGGATGGAGCGCGTAGGCGGCGTAGAGCGCTTCGCTGTCGCCGAAGCCGACGTGCCCGGCGGCGTAGAGGCGAACCGCCAGGAACGCGAGGCTCAGCGCGCCGAGAGTGAGGAGGGGCCCGCGCTCGCCGGCGGGGCTCACGCCAGCCACGGCTTGAGCATTCGCGCGACGTCGAGGGACGGGGTGCGGTGCGGACCGAGCACGCTCTCGACCTCGTCGCAGGCTCGGACGAGCGACGTCCGCCCATCGAGGACGCGCGCGAGCGCCTGCCCGATCTTCTTGGGCTGCGCATCCCCCTGGAGCAACTCGGGGAAGGCGGCCCGTCCCAGCAGGATGTTCGGCAAGGAGATGTGCGGCGTGCGCAGGAGCCGACGCGCGGCGAGCTCCGTGACCAGGTCGACCCGATAGACGACGACGGGAACGGCCCGCGCCAGCGCCGCCTCGAGCGCCGCCGTACCCGAAGCGCACAGGGCCGCGTCGAACGCGCGCAGGCACGGCCCGACGCCGACGCGCCCGTCGATCTCGACCGTCTCCACCTCGGCCTTCTCGGCGATCGCCAGGGCGCGCTTGCGTGTTCGCTCGTCTAGGCTCGACGCGAGGAGCACGCGACCATCGATGCTCGCGCGATCGTTTCGCACCCGCTCGTAGGCGTCGAGCATCGGCTGGAGCAATCGGTCGACCTCGTGCGGGCGGCTGCCGGGCAGAATGGCCACGGTGCGCGCGTACGGCGTGAGCCCCATCGCTTCCCGCGCCGCCGTACGATCGAGCGGCGACCCTTCGCACGCGGGATGACCGACGTAGTGCGCATCGATGCCGCGCTCTCGCCACATCGCTTCCTCGAACGGGAGCATCACGGCCATGCGATCGACCGTGCGCCGAAGCGGCTCCGCGCGCCCCTTTCGCCACGCCCAGATCTGCGGCGCGCCGTACCACAGGACGCGAACACCGCGCGCGTGCAGCCGAGCGGCGAGCAGGGTGTTGAACTCCGTGTAGTTGACGAGTATCGCGACGCGGACCTGTCGCTTTCGCGCGGCGCGCGCGACGCTCACGTACGCCTTCCTGATCGCGCAAGCGCGGGCCGCGACGTCGGTGACGCCGAGGGCGGTCGAGTCTCTCAGATCGCTGACGAGCTCCACGCCGAGCCCTTCGAGCGCGCTCCCACCGAGCCCGAACGCCCGTACCGCGTCGCGCCCGCCGAGGGCGGCGATCACCGACGCGGCCGCGCGGTCGCCCGATGCTTCTCCCGCGACGACTAGAAGCTCGTTCATGCCTTCAGCTCGGCCTCTGCTCCTCGTAGCGTCGCGCAGAGCGCCTCCACGTAGCGCTCGCGACACGCGCCGAATCCTGCGATTCCAACGACTGTTCCTACCTCGAACCCGTTCGCCTCCGCGAGCGCTTTCAGGCAATGGCCTGGCAGCACCACCTGCTCGTCCACGCCTCGCGTCTTCGCCTCCGCCTTGCGCCACGCGCTCAGCTTCGACTCGCGCGCGCGTCGACGGGCCAGCTCGTCTCGCGACGGGCGTGGGCGCTCGAGCCGCAGGCGGTCCTCTTCGGGGAGGTCACCGTCCTCGATGCCGCTGGCCACGGCGCCGAGCATCGAGGCCGAGGTCTCCTCGCTGAGCCGTGGAAAGCGGACCTTCTGCAGCTCGGAAGCCGTCTTCGGGCGAACGCGCGCGAGCGCCACGAGCGCGTCCGTCGCAATCATCCGAGCGGGGGGGACATCCAGCCGCTTCGCCGTCTCCTCTCGCACGGCCCACGCGCGCCGAAGGATCGCCCGCTCCACCGGCGCCAGCTTCTCGAACCCGCGAACGCCCAGATATCCCGGCTCGCGGTCCGTCTCTCGCGCCGCCGCGATCGCGCAGGCGATGCGGTAGCGCGTCTCCTCGAGCACCTCGGCCTCGACCCCCCTCTCGCCGACCTCTTTCCAGAGTCGCTCGTGGAGCGCCGCAAGGAACGCCACGTCGCGCGCGAGATACTCCACGTGCACCGGGAGCAGCGGCCGCTCGCGCCAGTCGTGGTGCTGGAGCGCCTTGTCGAGCGTCACTCCGAGCTCGGCGAGCGAGAGCGTCGCGAGCCCCGTCGACGTGCGCCCCACCATGCGCGCTGCGATGGACGTATCGTGCACGTTCCCCAGGGCGATCTCCGCCTCGGCCAGTAGCCGCGCATCGAACGCGACGTCGTGCACGATCTTGACCGGTCCCGAGTCGCCGAGGAGCTCGCGCAGCGGCTGGATCGGAGTCGCCAGCGTGTCCACGATCAGGTAGCGATCGCCCGCCGAGATCTGCACGGTGCAGACCTGCGCGCGGTACGCAAACATCCCATCCGACTCGACGTCGAGCGCGACGATGGGCTCCGACGCGAGATCGCGCGCGAGTTGGGTGAGCTCCTGGCGCGTGTCCACGACGCGCGCCAGGGTCGTCGGCGTGGTCACCCGCCGTCGACGACTGCGTCCGTCGAGACCGGGCTGAGCAAGTACGCTCGGCCGTTCGTGATGCTGCCGGGATAGAGCTCGATGGGGAACTTGTCGACGACCACCGGCTCGGTCTGGCTGTCGGTGAACCTGCCGCTCATTTGCAGGCTGTACGAGTGCGTGCTCCCCGGTTGATTCACGGGTGCGTTTGCCAGCGCCCAGATGCCGCGGGCGATATTGTTCGTGTACGTGCAACTCTCGTTGGGGAGGTTGTTCACGATGTACGTGGCCCGTGGATCCGAGCTGCCCGTGCCCGTGGCGACGGCATTCCCTGTCGCGTCGTCGATGAGCGCGAACTGCGCCCCTTGCACGTCGTTCCCCTGGCAGTCGATCGCAGCGCCGGTGACGACGGCGAGAGCCGTGCTCGGAGTCTCGCCCTCGCCGAACACTGCGCTGACCAGGTTCGCGTAGGTGGCGGCCGAAGTGGAGTACCCCTCGATCTGTCCGTCCCCGAGCAAGGCCGTGTTCAGACCCGGCGGGATGATCGGCGCGCTGAGGAAGTAGAAGGGGAGCTCGGTGCTCGACGGGTGCAGGAAGTACGAGAGGCTCGTGGTCTGCGCGGGCGGCGTCGGGTAGTCGACGATCCCGGCGTCGTCGACGGTCCCGGTGAAGGCGACGTTGCCGAGGGTCGCCGTGCCCCAGTAGATGTCGACGGTCGCACCGACGGGAGCCTGTCCCGAGCTGAAGTCGGTGATGTGGAGGCGGTAGCTGCCGGCGCTCGCGTCGGGCGTCGTGCCCGAATCGGTCACCGCGGAATCGCCGCCGGCGTCGCTCGAGGGCCCCGCGTCGTCCGAGGCTGCGGCGTCAGCTGCGTCGAGTGCAGCGTCTCCTCCGTCGTCGCCGATGAAGGGGCGAATGAACGAGCCAACCGCGCCGTCCGCGTAGCAGCTCCAGTCCGGGGCCATCTGGCCTCCGTCGTACGGGTTGCGGACGGTCATCACAGGCAGGGGACCGTTACATCCCGGGGTGAAGACGCCTCCGCTGTCCGTGGTGGGTACGGCCACGTCAGCCCCGGCATCTTCTCCGGGTTGCGTGGTGCCGCCGCCGTTGTTGCTGCTGCACGCCACCACTTGCGCCACTGCGCTCGCCGCGAAGATACCGAAGAACAAGAAGCACGTTTGCCTGCGCATGAACCCTCCAGCTCCAACCAAGCTCCGCCCACACCCGGAGCGACGCCAACCTACACAAGCGGCCGCATGGGCGGCCAGTAACCGACCGTTGTAGCACGGATCGTGCGCGGCCCTTCGGCGGAGAGAAACCCCGAGCGGGGGCGTACGGCCGGCCCTTCGGCTCGACCGCGCGCCTTTCGTTCTCGCCCGACCGCGTTGCTACTTTGGAAGCCGGGCCGCGCGACGTCGGCGCCGCTGCCTCGCGAGCAGCGCACACGCGACCGCCGCCGCGCCGGCGAGAGCGACCCGCGCATCGCCGATGCCGGACCTTCCGTCGCCGGTCGCGCCAATCGTGGTCTTTAAGCACGCTTTCGGCTCAGGTGAGGCACATTGGGTCGAGAAGCCGTGGCGCGGTGTGGGGTCGCACGCGCCTTCGGCGACCGGTGCTCCCACGCTCGTCGTTCGCGTTCCGTCCGACGGGTAGATGGAGCAGATGCCGCTCACGTCGTCCTCGGTGAGGTCGCGCATGGACGTCTGTCCGGGCTGGTAGTGGGCGTACATCGTCGCGCGCTCGTCGCCGGAGTGGGCGAGACCCAGGAAGTGACCGGTTTCGTGCGTCACTATGCTCAGGAAGTCATAGCCATCGTCAGGCACGGGATCGCCCACGACGATCGGGGTGACCGTCGAGTTGATCTCCATGTCGGCGTCGTAGATCTCGCCGGTGTCCGGGTCGTAGGTCACCGTCGTGAGCGCGAGCGTGTTCGACGAGTCGTGGTACGGCCAGTCGTCGTCGTGGAAGAGGATGACGTGCTGGTTCGGCTGGTCCTGGTTGTACTGGACCTCCGCGCAATCGACGGGCCCCTCGTCGCGAACGTCGATGCTCACCCGCGAGGCGCCTGCGTCGTCCGCGGTGCACGGCGTGCCCGTCCACTGCGCGAAGGCCGTTGCGATCGCCTGTTCCGCCTGGGTCAGCGAAACCTGCCGGCTGGCGGTCCTCTGGATGCTGTAGCCGACGCAGGCGTTCCTCCACCAGAGAACGTCCCCCTGATTCCAGCAGCCGTCGATGGGATCGAAATCCGCGGGAACCGAGACGGTCGTCGTCCGGCAGAAGGCCAGCGCGTGCGGCGCGGCTGCGAAGAGGACGAGCGCCGCGAGGACCGCGAGCGCCCGCGACTCTCTACGGCGATCCATGAATCCGCGCCCACGCCGTGGCGACGTCCCGCACTCCGTCCTCGATGGGCCGCTTGTGAAGGACGTCGGTCGCGAGAGGAGCGCCGTACGCCAAACCGGACATCGCCCGACTCCGCGAAATCTGGACGACGCGCTCCCGAGGCGTCGGCACGCCCGCAGAAGCGCCCGACGCGCGCACGAAGCGCTGCGTGTTCTGCGCATCGACGACGACAGGGAACTGCCCCTGAGCGCGCGCGGTCACGACGTACACCCCCGGCCCCTCTTCCGTGAGCGGCTGCACGAAGAGCAATCCAGGGCGCCCGACCGTGAGCACGGGTTCGCCGTCGACGAGCTGGCCCACCTTACCGACGACTCCCCCCATCGTCCGGATCCACGGGTCGTTGTCGACGGCGCCGGCGACGGAGCGGTCGACGTGCACGCGGGTGAACGTGTAGATGCGGCCGTTCTCCCAGACCGCTCGCTGCTCCATCGGCGTGACGAGCGCCGCGCCCGTCGAATCGCGCACGAGCTCGTCGAAGAGCACCGTGATCGAGACGCTGGCGTGCGCGTCGCGCTCCGCGGCGAGTCCTGCGAACGTTGCCCCCCCGATCGCCACGACTGAGCAAGCGAGGATCGCGCGCGCCCTCTTCATTGCGAAAAGCCTAGCACCGCGGCGACGAAGGGCCGCTATCACGAGCGCGATCGTGATCAGCGTCATCGCACCGCGCTCTGCGTCATCCGAAGCGGCTCCCGCCCCGGCTGCAACTGTGCAGCCCCCGCTGGCGGTGGCCGCCGGGCCCATTGGACCGCACTGCGAGCCGAAACCGGCGAAGGGGGTCTCGTTGCACGACGCCTGCTGTACGGAGACGGCGTCGACCGATCCATTCTTCTCCTGATCGGTAACGCGGTCACCGTCAGGCAGATAGACCGAGCAGATCCCGCCGATGTCGTCGCTCGTGAGCGACGTCGCGGCCGGCTGGTAGAAGGCATACATGATCGCGGTCTTCGTCGGCGTATGCGCGAGGCCGAAGAAGTGTCCCGCTTCGTGCGTGAAGATGCTCTCGAGATCGTAGGCCCCCGCAGGGACCGGCGTCGTCACTACGACCGTGTGCTGGGCCGTGTTGACCTCCATGTCGGCGTCCAGGATCTCACCGGTATCCGTGTCGAACGTGACCGTCGTCAGCGCCAGCGTGTTGTACTGGTCGTTGTGAGGCCAGCTCTCGTCGCGGAAGACGATGACGTGCTGGTTCGGGCCGCTCTCGCTGTACCCGACCTCGGCGCAGGCGACGGGGCCCTCGTCTTGCGCCTGAATGCTCGGTACGCCCGCGCTGGCGCCCGCGTCGCCCTCACCGGCGCAAGACGGGGCGCTCCATTTCGCGAACGCCTTCTGCGCAATCGCGTCTGCGTCGGCATAGGACACCTGCTTGCTGGCATCCTGCTGCACGCTGAAGCCGACACACGCGTTTCTCCACCACAGCGGGATGTACGCCGTGCCGGAGGGGGGCTCGTAACAGCCGTCCGCCGTCGGATCGTAGTTGGCCGGGAGCGGGGCGGTGATCGTGCGGCAGAACCCGAGCGCCGTCTTGGGCGCCAACGAGGCGAAGAGCGCGAACAGCGTGACGCCTGTCGCCCAGCGCCAAGAACGAAGCGTCATGGCCGCAGGATAGCGCCGGCTCTCACCAGCGCACGAGGCAGCAACCCCAGTGCAACCCGGCCCCGAGGGCGAGGAGCATGTTCAGCTCGCCCTTCTTGAGCTTGCCGGCGCGGGTCTGCTCGTCGATGAGGATCGGGATCGTCGCGGCGCTCGTGTTGCCGAAACGGTCGATGTTCATCGGCATCTTCTCGCGGGAGACCTTGAGGTGTTCCCGCACGTTGTCGTTGATTCGCTGATTTGCCTGATGCGCGAGGAACCAGTCGATCTGGTCGACCGTCACGCCCTGCTCTTTGCAGAGCGCGCGCGCAGCTTCGGGCAGCTTGGTCACGGCGAACTTGAACAGCTCTTTCCCGTCCATGCGAGGGATGTGCGCCTGCTCGTCGAAGTGATCCTTCTTCCAGTACGGGCGCGTGCGGAAGCCTCCGCCCGGGACATAGAGGAGCTTCGCGCCCCGTCCGTCCGTGTGGAGCTTCATGCCCCGGAGGCCGGCGTCGCGATCCGTCGTGCGGAAGAGGAGAGCTCCGGCGCCATCGCCGAAGAGAACGGCGAGCGCGCGGTGCGCATTGGCGCGCTCTCGCGCTTCGGGCGTCACCGGACGATCGCTCTCGCCCATCAGTACGTCCCAGTCGTCCCACGGCATGAAGCCAGCGTGCGCCTCGGCGCCGATGAACAGGATCGTCTTGGCCGCGCCGCTCTGGATCAGGCCGTCGACCAGCTGGATGCCGAAGAGCATCGCGCCGCATTGCTGACGAATGTCGAGCGCGGGCGTTCCGTCGATGCCCAGTTTCGCCCCGACGAGCGCGGCCGAACCTGGGAACACGTAGTCCGGCGTCATCGTCGCGAAGATGATGTAGTCGATGTCCTTCGCCGTGATGCCCGCGGCCTCGATCGCACGCTTGGAGGCTTCGGTGCCGAGGTCGCTCGCCCCGACGCCCTCGGGCGCGTAGTGGCGCTGACGGATGCCGGACCTCTTGAAGATCCACTCGTCGGACGTGTCCATGACACGCGCGAGGTCGGCGTTGGTCACAGGGCGGCCGGGGACGTAGTGGCCCGTTCCAATGATCTCGAAGCCGATTTGGCTCATCTTGCGCGCGCCGGGTTTAATGCTCGGCGCCGCAAAAGACCACGCCTTTTCGGAGACCGAAGGCTGCTGCGGGGCGTCAGCTGCGCGGTCGCGGCTGTTTATGGCCGTTTCGTGCGAGTCCGAGGATCGTCAGCGTTTCGTCAGACCGAAGCATGACGATGCGATCGCCCATCCCGATGTCGTGCTCGCCCTGGTTCCCGTCGAGGAAGAGCTTGGCCTGGCGCATCTTGCTGGCAAGCTCGATCCGCCCCGACCCCTCGACGAGCCCCACGACCAGACCGGGCAACACGCCCCCCGCACCCACGTACGGCTCTCGAACGACGTATTGAATCTTCGTCGAGGTGAGAGGGAGCACGCGGCCTCCGGCGCTCCGCTGGGCAGCGGTGGAGCCGGCAGCGGGACCGATCCAGAGCCCGCTCGACTTCTGCTCCTCCGTCTTCGGTCGCGCCCTGCTGCTGCGCGTGACAGTAAGGAGGTAGCGCGACGTCGCGGCCGGCGAGGCGTGACAGAAGAGCGCTTCATTCAGAACGCGGTTATGGACGATGCGCCGGTTCACCTCGACGCGCATGCGGGTGAGCGTCACGGCTGAGAGCTTGCCCGCGACGGCCGCCTCGAGAGTCTTCTTCACGCTCCCTTTCGTCGCGGCACAGAAGAAACCGACCGACGAACCCGGGGCACTGTTCACTCCCAGGAGCGCGCCGTCCGCGCCGATCTGATGGGATGCGCCGAGCACGGTACCGTCGCCGCCGACGGTGATCACGAGGTCGAAGTGACCTTGTATCGGGCTTCGCGACCCCCGATAAAAGACGGCTTCGAGCCCGAGCGCATGGATCGCGTCGCGCACCTCGCGCTCGGTCTCCATGTGGTCGTCGTGTGAGCGGCGCATCCTCCCCACGGTGACGTCGCCCGCGGCGAGCAGCCTGGTGACGTGCGCGTCCGCCCCCTCTTCTACGAACGTTCCGTAGGACGTGCGCTTCGCGAGGACGGCGACGCGCATCAGTCCAGCTCCGCGAATCGTCGTAGTGCGAGCTCGGTCTTCGCGTCACGCAGACCCCCAGCGCGGCATCGCTCGAGGAGACTCGCAAGTGTGAGCCTCAGGACTACGGCACCACGCTCGAGCGCCGAGCCGTCCTCGCTCGGCGTACCGCGGGTCGTCCCCGTGACGTCGACGCAGAAGAAATGCTGACGCTCGGCGATGAACGACGGCGCCGGCCAGGTCCATGGTGCGAACTCGAGAAGGGACTCCGCGCTCACGTCGAAGCCGAGCTCCTCTTCGATCTCGCGCGCAGCAGCGGCACGTGGCGATTCCCCCGGGTCGACAATCCCCGCCGGCAGCTCCCAGATGCTCGCGTCGACCGCGTCGCACCCCGCGCGCAGCGCCAGCGGGGCTCGAACGGCGGATCGCACGTAAATCTCCCGCTGCCCGGCGACGCGCTCGAAAACGACCAGGACGACGGCGTCGATCCCCGCGCGCTCCACGACGTCGTACGCGAATGCCTCGCTCGCGGAGCCGTCGGGGTACCGCGCAACGAGGTCCACGCGCCGGAGGTTGACGAATCCTCCGGTCGCCCGCGACTCGGGGGTGCGATCGCGAGCGACGTCGAGCGCGACGAGCGGCGGGGCTGGAAGGGGAGACTCTACGGACATGCCAGGTCGCGCGAGCTGCGCGGGACTCGGTGAGAGTAGAGGCGGGCGCTCCGGGCATCAACAGGTCGGCGGTCCCCGGGCGAAGGGAGCGGTGGCAAGACGAGGCAAGGACCGGTCGTAGCGACACGCGCCGATCATTCGAGGTAGCCTGGGGGCAGCATGGATCGTCGCCTCTACGCGAGCGGCCCCTGACGTGGATTCCATGTTCCCCAAGAGCGAGCCGCCGGCGGCGCTTCGCGGGTTCGAGATCCTCGAACGGCTCGGTGCGGGCGGCGCCGGCGAGGTGTTCCTCGCCAAGAGTCGTGCGGGGAAGCTCGTCGCCATCAAGGTGCTCACGGGGGCTGGCCACGCGCACGACGAGGAGTTCGCAGCGACGCTCTCGCGCGAGGCCTCGCTGTGCGTCCGACTCAGCCATCCGGCGATCGTCCAGGTACGTGCGTTCGTCGAGGAAGAGGGGTTCGCTGCATTGGTCTTCGAGTACGTCGAAGGCGTCGCCCTCGTCCGTCTGCTGCGCTTCTGCTCGCGGCACGGCGTCCGTTTGCCCGACCGCGCTGCCTGGCACGTCGTCGAGCGCGTGCTCGCAGGACTGGCCTATGCGCACTCGCAAAAGGACGAATCACTCAATCCGGCACCGATCGTCCATCGCGACGTGTCGCCGTCGAACGTGCTCGTCGATTGGACGGGTGAGGTGAAGCTCGCCGACTTCGGGATGGCGAAGATGCTCGGCGTCTCGCCCGCAACGCGCCTAGGGCTCGTGAAGGGAACCCTTGGATGCATGTCGCCCGAGCAGGCACGTGGGGAGCCGGTGACCGAGCGGGCCGACGTATACGCGGCGGCCCTACTGGCATGGCGTCTCGCCACTGGACGGACTCCCTTCGCGAAATTCAAGGACGACGAGATCGAGTTGCTCCGCGCGATGCGAAATCCGCGGCTCCGCCCTCTCGCCGCGCTGCGCCCGGATCTGCCGGAGCCCGTGCTCACGGCCGTCGCTCGCGCGCTCGAACCGGAAGAGGTGAAGCGGACGATCACGGCCGACGAGCTGCGATCGATCGTGCGATCGAGCATCGACGTCGAAGCGGGCCACGCCGAGCTCGCGGAGCTCCTCGGCCGCTGGCGGCAGCCGCTCCTGAAGAGCGTTGCGCGTGAAGACTCGAGCTCGAAGAACAACGACGGAGAAGCGAATACGGGGCGTTACGAGGAAGCGGCGCTCGCGTTCGATGACGAGGGGGTGCTGGACGGGCCCACCTTCGAGACGTACTCGCTCCCGAGTGACGCCGCGATCCTGGCGACGCTTCCAATCGACGGGCCCATCGTCGAGGTTGCCATGCCGGCTGCCTCGGGAGTGGGCGGTTCCGACGTCAGGATCGAAAGCGCTCCGCCACCGCCTCCTGCGGCGGCGGACCGATCGCTCGTGGCTACTGCGGCTGGGGCGGCTGCGCAGACCGGCGGAAGCAAGCTCCTCGTCGTCGCGGCGGTCATTGCAGCAATCCTCGTGTGTGCGTACGTCGCGTACGTCGCGAAGTGAGCGATTGCCGCGCTCCGCGGAATGTTCGCGTGACGCCGCGCGTAAGCCCGGGCGGGGCGCGGCATCGAATATTGCTAAGCTTCGAGAAGAGACGCGCGGCACCGACGGAACTTCCGCGGGGGGACGTGCGTCTCACATGCGCGTGGATCGATGACGGAAGAAAGAACGCGAACGGGAGCTGCGGCGGCGGGTCAATTCGAGGTTCGCCTCGGGGTGGTCCGCCGGGCTGCTGCGCGAGCAGAGCGCAGGATGCGCTCGCGTCGCGCGCTCGCCGCGGGCGTCTCGACGCTTTGCGTGTCGCTCGTCTTCGCGTGTGCCGCGCTTGCGCTGAGGAAGACGGGGGGCATCTCGGAAGGCTCTGCGCGCGCGGTGCTCTCCTTCCTCGGCGTCCTCCCACTGATCGTCGCGACGGCGGGGTTCTCGCGTCGCCTGGACGCGCAACCAGGACGTGCAGGCGCCATCGCGCTCGACCGGTTTCACGGGCTCGCCGATCGCCTGTCGAGCGCACTCTCCTTCGCGCGTGAAGCCGCACCCACGGCCTTCATGGCCGCGGCAATCGACGACGCCATCGATCGAGTGCCCTCGGTCGACCCCAAGCGCGCGGTCCCGATTCACGCGCCACCGCACCTCGTCGCTGCGTGCGTGCTCGTCTGCGCGTTCGCCGCGATCGATCTCTTCGAGGTGCGTCATCACACGCCGGCGGCACACGTGCAGACGATCGACGCGGTCGACGTCACCGCCGACGATCTCGACGCGATGCGCGAGTTCCTCGACCAGATGAAGTCGCGCGACCAGACCGACGAGGCGAAGGCCGCCACGCGCGAGTTCAATCAGCTCATCGAAGACCTCGCGGCGCGCAGGCTCGACCGCACCGAGGCCTTTCGGCGCATGCAGCAGCTCGAGGACAAGTTGCTCCTGGGGCGCGAGGCCGACGCGAAGGCGCTCGAAGACGCGATGAAGAAGATCGGCGATGAGATGAAGGCCGCCGAGCTCACGAAGCCGGCAGGTGAGGCTCTCGCGTCGAAGAACCTCGCTGCGGCGGAGAAGCAGCTCCAAGAGCTGGCGAAGAAGCTTCGGGAGCAGGAGGGGAAGCAGGTCGACAAGGCCCAGCTCGAGAAGATGCGCGACGCGCTGAAACGCGCTTCCGGCAGCCAGTCGAAGCGGCAAGAGCAGCTCGCGCAGCGACGCGAAGAGCTACGTCAGCAGCTGCTCGCCCAGCGGAACAAGCGAAGCGACGGGGGCGCCGACGATGAAGAGCGGAGCCTCCTTCAGAAGCGTGAGCGCGAGCTCGAACGGCTCGACCGCGAAACGGAGCAATCGGAGGCGACCGGGCGTCAGCTCGACAGGCTCGATCGCGAGCTCGCGAAGGCAGCTGAAGATTTGATGAAGGACCTTGGGCTCTCCGCGCAGGACTTGGAGAAGAGCGCCGAGGACATCAACCGGATGAAGCAGCAGGAGATGACCCAGGAAGAGAAGGAGCAGCTCCGTCAAAAGCTCGAGGAGCTCCGCGAGATGATGCGGCAGCAGGGTCAAGGCGGGCAGGGGCAGATGGCTCGATTGCGACGCTTCCAGATGCAGGCGCGCGGGAAAGGTGGCGGTTCCCGAGGCGAGCAGGAAGGGGGGCAGGACGGACAAGAGGGGCAGCAGGCGGGACAGGGGCAGCAGGGGCAGGGGCAGCAAGGGCAGGGGCAGCAAGGCGAAGGGCAGGGGAGCCAGGGGAGTCAGCGCAGCCATAGCGCGGGCGGGAACGGCGGGGAGACGTGGGTGCTCGGTCCGAATGGTCAGCGCATGCTGATGCTCTCGCAAGGGCGCGGCGGCGGTGGCGAAGGCGCCGGCGGTCCGCCTGCGGGGGGCAAGGGGTGGGGCACCGCACACGACGGACACGTCGAAGGCAAGGCGACGGGCGGGCTCTCGTCGAACCAGGACACTCAGGTCGCCGGGCAGGACACCGGGCAAGGTGGCAGTCGGAGCGAGGTCATCGAGGGGGCTGCCGAGCGAGGGTTCGCGTCGCGCGGGTACCAGAAGGTGTTTCGCGAGTACCAGACGGTGGCGGAAGAGGCGCTCGCGAAGGACGAGATTCCGGGTGGCTATCGCTTCTACGTTCGTCGGTATTTCGAGCTCATTCGGCCACGCGACGAGCACGAGGCGGCGCCGAGCGCGAACGAGGGGAGCCCACCGGCCGCGAGGCCCTAGGAGACGATGATGAGCGAGTTGGACGCAGGCGCGGTACGTGAGCAGGTCGGTGAGTTCAAGCGGAGCATCGATACGCTGCGCGCGGAGATCGCGAAGGCGATCGTCGGACACGGCGACGTCGTGGATGGCGTGCTCACGTGCATGCTCGCCGCCGGCCACGCGCTGCTCGAGGGCGTTCCGGGACTCGGCAAGACGATGCTCGTGCGAACCCTCGGCGAGACGCTGTCGCTCAGCTTTTCCCGGGTGCAGTTCACGCCCGATCTCATGCCGGCCGACATCCTGGGAACGACCGTGATCGACGAGGGGGCCGGAGGCGCCAAGAGCTTCGAGTTTCGCCCAGGCCCGATTTTCGCCAACATCGTGCTCGCCGACGAGATCAATCGCGCGACACCCAAGACGCAGAGCGCTCTGCTCGAAGCGATGCAGGAACATCGCGTGTCGGTCGGCCGCCAGACGCACGTACTCGAGGAGCCCTTCGTGGTGCTCGCGACGCAGAACCCCCTCGAGATGGAGGGGACGTATCCGCTCCCCGAAGCCCAGCTCGACCGCTTCTTCTTCAAGCTGCACGTCCCGTTTCCGAATCGGGAGGACCTGCACGCGATCCTCGACCGAACGACGGGGGGGGCGTTCGAGCAGCCCGGACCCGTGCTGGATCGCGCGCGAATCCTGGCGATGCAGCGACTCGTTCGCCAGGTCCCCGCAGCGCGGCACGTGCAGGACTACGCCATTCGCGTCATCCAGGCGACGCATCCGGATGGCCCCGATGCACCCGAGCTCGCCCGACGGTTCGTACGCTTCGGCGCGTCCCCTCGCGGAGCCCAGGCGGTCCTGATGGCGTCGAAGATCCGCGCCCTGTTCGACGGGCGCTTCGCGGCGAGCATCGACGACGTGCGGGCTAGCGCCTTCCCCGCGCTCCGCCACCGCGTGCTCCTGAACTTCGAAGGCGAGGCGGAGGGCGTGAAGACCGATCAGGTCATCGATGCGATCCTGAAGTCGATCGTGGAGACGAAGCCCGACGCGAAGAGCGAGAAGAAGGGGCAGGCCATTGGGATGGCTTGACGCACTTCGGAAGGCGTCGAGCATCCGCCCGTCACCGAAGAAGGGCGACGTCGACGAGGAGCTGTTCGACGACGAGTTTCAGCGAAAGCTCGACTACCTCGCCATCGTGAGCCGGCGGGTTTTCAGTGGGCGCATGCGCGCCGAACGGCGCACCAAGAAGAGCGGCAGCGGCGTCGAGTTCGCCGATCACCGCGATTACCAGCCTGGCGACGACATCCGCTATCTCGATTGGAACGTCTACCAGCGCTTCGACCGACTGCTCCTGCGCCTCTTCGAGGAAGAGGAGGACCTCGCCATCTATTTCATCGTCGACGCCAGCGCGTCGATGGGCTTCGGCGGCGGACGAAAGCTCAGGTACGCGAAGCGCGTCTGTGCCGCGCTCGCGTACGTCGGGCTCGCGAATCTCGATCGCGTGAGCATCGTCTCGACGAGCGACCACATCTTGGAGCGGATGCCTCAGACGCGCGGCAAGGCGCGCATCTTCAAGGTGTTCCGCTTCTTGAAGGAGATCGAGGCGAACGGCGCGACGGACCTCGAGGACGCACTGAAGGCGTTCGTCGCGCAAAACAAACGCCGCGGGCTCGCCGTCCTGATCAGCGATCTGTACGACCCGCGCGGCTTTGAGCGAGGCCTCAACGTGCTCCGCTACAACAAGTTCGATCCCTTCGTGGTTCATGTCGTCGATCCCGGGGACGGGAAGCCGAGGCTCCATGGCGACGTGCTTCTGTACGACTGCGAGACCGGCGATGAGCGCGAGGTCACCGTGACCGCGAAGGTCCTCGACCGTTACGCTTCGGCCCACCGCGAGTACCTCGCGGAGGTGGAGCGCTTCTGTGCGACGCACCAGGTGCCGTACATCGCAGCCGACGTGAACGTGCCGGTAGACGAGCTCATTCTTCGCGTGTTCCGGCGCGGAGGGTTTCTGAGGTAGGCCAGTGATCCTCGCAGGCCTACCGATCGCGCATCTCCTGGGCATCTTCGCGGCTGCGGCGTCGATCGTCGTCGCGCTGTACGTGCTCAAGCTGCGACGACGGGCCGTGGCGATCCCGTTCTCGCCGCTGTGGCAGCGGATCCTTCGAGACAAGGAGGCGACGAGCCTCTTTTCGAAGTTGAAACGACTCCTGTCGCTGCTCGTCCAGCTCGTGCTGCTCGCGCTCCTCGTCCTGGCTCTCGGTGACCCGCGCGCAGCGGCGTCGCTGATGAAGGGGCGCACTCTCGTGGTGCTGGTGGACGCGAGCGCGTCGATGCGTGCGACGGACGTGGCGCCGACGCGCCTCGACGCTGCAAAGGTCGAAGTGAAGGCGCTCGTGCGCGGGCTCGGCGGGGCCGACCGAATGCTCGTCGCGCAGATGGACGCCATGGTCACCCCGCTGGGGCCGATGAGCGGCGACACCGCGGAGCTCGAACGCGAGGTCGACGCCATCGGTCCGACCGACACGCGCGCGGACCTCCCACGGGCCCTGCGCTTCGCGACCGACGCCCTCCGCGGCGCCGACGAGCCCGAAATCGTCGTGGTGTCGGATGGGGCGCTCGGTCCGGCGTCGGATTCGGAGGGGGGCGTGCATCTGGGCGACGTGAAGCTGTCGTTCGTCCCCATCGGCAAGGGGCACCGGAACGTCGCGCTCACGCAGTTCTCCGTCCGCCGCTATCCGCTCGACAAGAGTCGCTACGAGGTGATGCTCGAGGTCACCAACACGGGCGACGCCCAAGAGGACGTCGAAGTCTCGTTGCTCGGCGACGGGCAGCTCGTCGACCTCACGAAGCTTCGGCTGCAGCCCGGCGAGCGATTGCCGCGGTTCTATCCGAACCTGTCCGGCGCCAGTCGCACCCTGGAAGCGAACGTCGCGCTCGCCGGCGGTCTGCACGACGATCTTCCCGCGGACGACCACGCCTTCGCGCTCTTGCCTGAACGACGGCGCGCGAAGGTGCTCGTCGTTTCCGACGGGAATCTGTACTTGCAGGCGGCGCTGCTCCTCGACGAATACCTCGAGGTGACGACCGTCACGCCCGCCGCGTACGCAAAGGCTGCCGCGGAAGCCGCGTCGCACGTAGACGTGGTGATCTTCGACCGCGTGACCCCCGCCGAGCTCCCTCGCGCGCACGCCCTCTACCTCGACCCTCGCGGGCCTGGAGCGCCCGTGAAGGTGGGCGACGAGATCGAGCGGCCCGGCTTCGACAAGATCGATCGAAAGCATCCTGTCGTGCGCTTCATCGCGCTCGACGACGTGAACATCTCCAAGGCTCACGCGCTAAAGGGGGAGAACGGCGACAAGGTCTTGGGAACCTCCGAGCCGGGAGGGGCGATCCTGGTGGCCGGCGAGCGCGGTGGCTACAAGTTCGTGGCCCTCGGCTTCGACCCCGCCGAGAGCGACTTGCCGCTGCGGACGGCGTGGCCTCTCTTTCTCCTGGATACGATCAACTGGTTCGACGACGAGGATGCCAGCTACCTCTCGAGCTTCCGTACGGGCGAGGTCTGGCGCGTCCCCGTCGCGGTGGGGGCGACGACGGCGACGCTGAAGGACCCGACGGGCGACGTGCAGCCGGTACCCATCCATGATGGACGTGCAGTCACCATGGGCGAACGCGCCGGGTTCTACGAGCTCTCGACGCCAGCGCCGTCGGCGAGCGAACCCGCGGTCACGACGGCCTTCGCTGCGAACCTGCTCGATCAGGCGGAGAGCACGATCGCGCCTGCGAAGGAGCTCGTGGTCGACGGGAAGACGGCGTCGGCCGTGAAGGGGTTCCACGTGGGCGTCCGGCGGGAGCTCTGGATCTACCTGCTGCTCCTCGTCGCGCTGATCTCGGCCATCGAGTGGGCGACGTATCATCGCCGGGTGACGGTATGAGCGAGCGGCAGCAGAAGCTCGCGCTCGGCGCCCTCGTCGTCGCGCTCGGCGCGGCGCTCCTCTGGGCCTACCTGCGCTTCGTCTGGTACGCGGGGCCGACCTTGGCGTGGACTCACGCCGGCGAGCCCTACGAGCTGCTCGCCCCGAGGATGCTCGGGCTCATCCTGCTCGCGCCCTACTTCATCTGGATGATAGGCCGCTCGCTGGCCGATCTTCCGCTCGCGCAGCGCGTGCTCAGCGCGATCCTGCGGACGGCGTTCGTGGCGCTCCTGGCGGTGGGGCTGTCGCGCCTCGCGAAGACGGCGACGACGCAGAAGGTCTGCACTGTGTACCTCGTCGACGTGTCGGACTCGGTGCCCGACGCGAGCCTCGAGGACGCGCGCGCCGAGGTCCAGAAGGGGCTCCAGGCGAAGCCGGACGATGCCATCGTTCGACTCATCACGTTCGCGCGCAGGCCGAGAGTCGTTCCCCTCGCGGACGGGGCGAAGACCGTACCTGCGATCGAGCGACACGATCTGCCGGGCGCCAAGACCGGCCTCGGCGCAGGTACGGACGTCGCGACCGCGCTCCAGCTCGCGTACGGGATGTATCCTGCCGGCTACCTGAGACGCGCCGTCATCCTCTCCGACGGCGTGCAGACCGACGGCGACGTCCTCGCGGAGGTGAACCGCGCGCGTCGCTTCGGCGTGAAAGTGTTCACGGTCCCGTACCATCGTCCCGTGCCGGGCGAAGTCGCCGTGCGCGATCTTCGGGCCCCCGAGCACGTGCGCGTCGGGGAACCGTTCGACCTGCATGCGCAGATTTTCGCGAGCCGCAAGGAGACGGTGAAGGCGACCCTGAAGCAAGGCGAGGCGATCAATGGCCTCGACGGCGTCCGCATGGTCGACCTCGAGCCCGGGGACAACGACGTCGTGTGGAAGAGCGTCGTTCGCGTGGCGGGCGAGGTGACCTATGGGCTCGATCTGTCGTCGATTCCGGAGGATCACTTCCCCGAGAACAATCGTTACGCGGTGACCGTCGCGGTCCCCGGACGCCCCTCGATCCTCTACGTCGAAGGGAACCCGGCGCGGGCTACCTACCTCGCGAGCGCGCTCACGGCGCAGGACTTCGACGTCGATGTTCGCGGCCCGAGCGAGCTCCCTTCGAGCCTGCGCGAGCTCGAACGGTACGATTTCGTCGTGCTCAGCGACGCATCCGCCGATCAGGTGTCGCTCACGCAGCAGGACGCGATCGAACAGTACGTGCGTGACCTGGGCGGGGGCTTTCTCTTCGCGGGCGGCGAGAACGGCTACGGTCTCGGTGGCTGGTACCACTCGACCATCGAGCGAATCCTGCCGGTGCGCATGGACGCCGAGAAACGGCGCGACGAGCCGGGCGTCGCGATGGTGCTGGTGATCGATCGATCGGGCTCGATGAGCGGTCTGCCGCTGGAGATGGCCAAAGCGGCGGCGAAGGCGACGGCGGACACGCTCGCGAGCGAAGATCTCCTGGAGGTCGTGGCGTTCGACTCGCAGCCCACGCGTATCGTGAAGATGACGCAGGCCAAGCACCGGGCGCGCATCCAGAACGACATCGCGAGGATCCAACCGGGAGGGGGGACCGAGATCTTCGGCGCGCTCGATGCGGCGTACCAGTCGCTCACGGTCACGCGCGCGCGACGCAAGCACATCATCTTGCTCACCGACGGGCAGGCGCCGCAGAACGGGATTCGCGACCTCGTGCAGGCCATGGCGGCCGAGGGGATCACGGTGTCGACCGTCGGGCTCGGCACGGGGATCGACGAGACGCTCCTGCGGATGGTGAGTGATCTCGGCGGCGGTCGGTTCTACAAGGTCATCGATCCGCAGACGCTGCCGCGCGTCTTCACGCGCGAGACCGAGATGGTGAGCCGCTCGGCGGCGGTCGAGGAGTACTTCCAGCCGAAGGTCGTCGCGCCCGCGGACTTCCTTCGCGGTATCGACATCAACGGCGCGCCGTATCTGCATGGGTACGTGGCGACGAAGCTGAAGCCGCCGCCGGCGCAAGAGATCCTCGAGTCGGAGCTCCAGGAGCCGATCCTGGCGCGGTGGCACGTGGGGCTCGGGTGGTCGATCGCGTGGACGAGCGACGTGAAGAATCTCTGGGCCGTCGAGTGGCTCCGCTGGCCGCAGTACGGGCAGTTCTGGGGGCAGCTGGTTCGCGAGCACATGCGGCAGAAGAAGCGCCAGCAGTTCGACATGCGCGCCGTGATCGATCCGGCCACGGGGCACGTGAAAGCGTCCATCGATGCCATCGATTCGGACGACAGCTTCGAAAACGGTCTCGATGCCAAGCTCAAGATCACAGGGCCTGCGCCGAACGGAGAGACGCGCGACGTCCCGATGAAGCAGACGGCGCCCGGTCGGTACGAGGCGGACTTCCCGCTCGATCGCTACGGCGCGTTCCTGCTTCGCGCTTCGCTGGAGAAGACGACCGACGACGGCGCGAAGTCACGCACGGCCCTGGTCGCCGAGAGCTACGGGCACGTGACCAATCCGTACCCTCGCGAGTACCTCGCGCTGGCGCCCGATCTCGGGACGCTCGAGCGCGCGGCGCTCGCGACGGGAGGGACGATGAATCCGGAGGCGAAGGCGCCGTTCGAACCAGCGGGGGAGTCGATTCGGTACCACGAGGACCTGTGGCCTCGCTTCGTCTCGGCCGCGGTCGCCCTCTTCCTGATCGATCTCGCGCTCCGTCGTGTACGTCTCTTCGACCGCAAGCGGACGGCGCTTGGCGGAGAGCGTCGGATGGACGTGGGCGGAGGAACCGAGCGCGCGTGACGTTACGGCGGAGGCGTACGGTCTCCCACACTGCCCCCCTCGCAGACTTTGCGCGTGCCCGCTAGACTCTCCCTCATCCGCCCGCATAGCTTTCGCCGCTTCTCTCTCCGAATCGTGATCGCTGTCGCGCCGCTTTGCGCGTGCGCGGCGGTCCTCGGGATCGACGATGGGCATCCGCTCGCTCCCGGCGACGACGGGGGCCTCGACTCGACCATGCCGCTCGCCGACGGTGAGCTCGGCGACGACGCCGGCTCCGATGCCCAGGCCCTGGGCGAGCCGGACGGCGCCTTCTCCCCGCTGTCCTGCGACCCGGGCGTGACGAGCCCCTCGGCGTCGGGGCTCTTCGTTGCGCCCACGCCTACGGGCGACGACAGCGCGGCGTGCACCCAGGCGGCTCCGTGCGCGACGATCCACCACGCGATCAACGTCGCCGAGAACATGGCGACACCGCCGCCCATCTACCTGCAGGAGGGGACGTACACGGAGCAGGTGACGTTGCAGCCGGGCACGCAGGTGACGGGCGGCTGGAGCTCGTCGTGGGTCTACGACTGCGCGAAGCCGACGCTCGTTCAGGCCCCTTCGACCGCGACGACGACCGTGATTGCATCGTTCGGTGCAAACGGACAGGCGACGCTGCAGTCGCTGACGATCGCCAGCAAGGCCAGCGCAAACGCGGGCGAGACGCTCATCGGAGTGGAAGCGACCGGCGCGGCGACCGTCCTCAATCTCTCGTACGTCGGCGTGAACGTCGCTGGCGGTGGTGACGGTCTTCCCGGCGTCGCCGGAGACGCCGGTCCCAACGCGACAGGTGCGTGCACCACGCCGGGTGACGGAGGCTCGTCGAACGACGTAGGTGGCAAGGGGATGGGCGCCGATGCCGGATGGTTCCTGCCCAGCGGCTTCGGTTCGATGACGGGGGGCCCGGGGGGGACCGGCGGGAGCGGGATGAACGGCGCGGCGGGTTCCGCGGGCGCGTGCGTTCACTGCTACGCGAGCTGCACAGGGAGCGTCGTGTGCTCGTCGAGCGATGGCGGGGTGGAGTGCGGCGGCGAGGGCGAGCCGGGCTGCGGCGGGGCCGGTGGGTTCGGAGGAGTCGGCGGAGGGACGGGCGGGAGCAGCGTCGCGCTCTTCGTCTCCGGCGCGACGGTCGTGATGAAGAGCGGCACGCTCCAGACGGGCAACGGCGGCAACGGCGGCAACGGTGGGCCCGGGGGCGGGGTAGGCGGCGAATCGAGCGGCGCATACGGCACCCCTTCGGTGGCCTCGGATTGCTACACGACGTGCGCCTCCCTTTCGAGCAAGTGCGGCTTGAGCGGCCCGGAATCCGCCGACGGGGGTGCACCCGGAGGTCCGGGGGGCAAGGGAGCGACGGGCGGCACTGGAGGCGATGGAGCCGGTGGCGACTCGTTCGCGATCGTCCAGCTCGGGGGCTCCGTTCGGCAAGCGACGGACGCCGGAGCGACTCAGCTCCTCAACGGTCTCCCCGGTCACACCGCCGACGGCGGCAACGGCGCGCCCGGCAGCGCCGGACCGCACGTACAGCAATGAGGCGCGTCGCGAGACCCGCATGAGCAACCTCCCCACGACCGATCCCCCGTCCGTCGGCCCGGGCAGCGTGCTCGGCGGGAAATACCGCGTCGAGAAGATCATCGGCTCGGGCGGCATGGGCATCGTCGTGGCGGCGCGGCACGTCTCGATGGGCCACCGCGTGGCCATCAAGATCCTCAACCTCGACGAAGAGGCGGATCGCGCCGACGCCATCGCACGCTTCGCACGCGAAGCGCGCGCCGCGGCGCGCATCGAGAGCGACCACGTGGTTCGCGTGATGGACGTCGCTTCTCTGAGCGACGGCACCCCGTACATGGTCATGGAGTACCTGGAAGGGACGGACCTGAAGGAGCTGGTGCTCGATCGCGACCAGCTCCCGATCGCGGAGGCCGTCGGCTACGTCCTCGAGGCGTGCGAGGGGCTGTCGGAGGCGCACGCCGCGGGGGTCATTCACCGCGACCTCAAGCCGAGCAATCTGTTCCTCGCGAAGAAGGGGAGCCGCACGCTCGTGAAGATCCTCGACTTCGGGATCTCCAAGGTCGCGCCGCGGAAGGGCGAGCTGGCGATCACGACGACGAACTCGCTCATGGGCTCCCCCATGTACATGTCGCCCGAACAGATGAAGTCGTCGCGCGACGTCGACTCGCGCGCAGACATCTGGTCGCTGGGGCTCATTCTCTACGAGCTGCTCACCGGCGAAGTGCCCTTTCGCGGGGAGACGATCCCCGAGATCTGCATCGCGGTGATGAACGGGGAACCCGAGCCGATCACACGCTTCCGTAGTGACGTTCCCGAGGGGCTGCAGGCCGTGCTGCGGAAGTGCCTGGCGAAGGATCGCAACGCGCGCTACCCGACGACGGCGGCGCTGGCCCGCGACCTGGTTCCTTTCGCGCTCGCAGGCGCGCGCGTGCACGCGGAGCGCGCGAGCGCCGCGCTGAAGGTCGTGCGCGCCGTGAGCGATCCCCCGGGCGAGCACGTGGAGGGGACGGTCTCGGTCGGCGAACAGTCCGAGCAGCTCGTGCCGGAGCCTGCGTCGCGCCGGGGGTCCGAGACGCTGAAGTCGTGGAGCACCGGGCGCGGGATGCGTGGGATGGCTGCGGGCACGCGACGCACGTTGTGGCTCGGGCTCGTCGCCGTCGTGTCCACCATGCTTGCGGTCGTGATCGGCGCGAGGCTCGCACGGGGCCCCTCGAGTGAGACCGAGTCCACCCTGGGGCCGACGCCCACGCGCGAGCCGACGTACGCCACGAACGCCGCGCCGCAGCCGCCGGCGACGGGCGACGTCCTCGTCAGCGTGCCGGTCGATTCGCTCCCCCTCGTCGCGCGCGACGCGGGGGCGCCTCGTGCGCCGCGAGCCGTCGTGCCTCAGGCACAGCCGTCCGCGTCATCGTCCCCGCCGTCACTGTCAGTCAGCGCGGCGCCGTCTGCCGCTCCACCCACCCACGCGAAGGATGATTGGAAATGGGGCGACCGCAACTAGCCGTGCCGCTCGTCGTGCTGGCGTTGCTCGCCCCGCGCGCGGCGCTCGCCCAGACGGCCGAAGACAAGGCCGCCGCACAGGCCGCGTTCGACGAAGGCAAGCGGCTGATGATCGCGCACGCCTATGCGGACGCCTGCCCGAAGTTCGCCGAGAGCTTGCGCCGCGATCCCGGGATCGGAACGATGCTCGGGCTCGCCGACTGCTTCGAGAAGAACGGACAGACGGCCAGTGCGTGGGCGGAGTTCCACGAGGCCGCAGGAGCCGCGGCACGCAAGGGGGACAAGCGCGAGTCGATCGCGCGCGAGAACTCCGCGCGGCTCGAGCCGCTCCTCTCGAAGGTCGTCGTGCGCGTCTCGCCCGAGGCCGACGTCAGGGGTCTCGTGATCAAGCGCGACGGAGTCGAGGTCGGTCGTGCCTCGTGGGGTGAAGCGGTGCCCGTCGATCCGGGGGTGCACGCCGTCGCGGCGTCGGCCCCGGGGAGGCTCGACTGGCAGACGACGGTCAGCGTCGCCTCCGAGCCCTCGACGCAGACCGTCGCCATCCCGCGCCTCGATGCCGCGCCCACGCCGCCCCCTGCGGAGGCGAGCGCTGCACCTCCTCAAGCTCCGCCCCCCCCGAACGACACGCGCGTCACGGCCGAGGATCGCGGCCGCCCTCAGCGCATCGCCGCGGTGGCCGTGGCTGGGGCCGGTGCGGTCGGCGTCGTCGTCGGAATCGCGTTCGGACTCCACGCGAAGTCGCAGCTCGGCGCCTCGAATTCGAACGGTCACTGCAACGCGAGTGACGCCTGTGACGGTCCGGGGCTCTCCCTTCGGAGCAGCGCGGAGTCCGCAGCGCTCGTGTCGACCGTGGCCTTTGCGCTCGGTGGCGCCGCGATCGCCGGGGGGGCGGTGCTCTGGTTCACCGCCCCGAGCGGCGATCGTCCGGCGGTAGGGGTCGCCCCTACGTTGGGCGGGTTGACGCTGACTGGCGCCTTCTGACGATCGCTTTCGCTCCCGGCCGCGATTCGGGCTATGACGCTGGGCCCCGAACAACGGGGTAGGTCCCGCTCGCATCGAAGAAGTGATGCGTTCCCCCGCCGCGATCGAGCACCACCCCCCGACCCGGAAGCCGGCCACCGTGACCGAAACGAACGACGCTCCTATCCGAAGCTTCGACGATCTGCTCGCGCCCTTCCACGAATGGTCGCGTCCGGGCGAGCAGCGCGTCGGGGCCGAGATGGAGAAGTTCGGCGTCTACACGGCGTCGGCCGGGGTGGTTCACTACGCCGGCGATCGCGGCATCCTCCGCGTGCTCGAGACGCTGGCGCGCGACTACGGGTGGAAGAAGGAGCTCGACACTCCGGACAGCCCGCTCATCGCGCTCACGAAGAACGGCGCGTCGATCACGCTCGAGCCGGGCGCGCAGCTCGAGCTCTCGGGCGCGCCGCTGCTCACGATCCACGAGATCGACGACGAGCTGGCGGACCACGTGCGCGAGCTCGCGCCCATCTCGCGCGAGCTCGGCATCACGTGGCTCGGGCTCGGGTTCCACCCGTTCGCGACGCGCGCCGAGCTCGAGCCGATGGTGCCGAAGCTCCGCTACCCCATCATGCGCGAGTACCTGCCGACGCGCGGCGGCCACGCGCTCGACATGATGCTCCGGACCTGTACCGTGCAGGCGAACTTCGACTACGCCGACGAGGCGACGGCGATTCGTCTGCTGCGCATCGCGCTGAAGCTCTCGCCGCTGACGACCGCGATCTTCGCGAGCAGCCCGTGGAAGGAGCGCGCCGCGTTCGGAGGGGTGACGTACCGCGGGCGCACGTGGCTCGACGTCGACCCCGATCGCTCCGGCCTCGTCCCCTCGATGTGGGCCGACGACGCGCGCTTCTCGACGTACATCGAGTGGGCGCTCGACGTGCCGATGTTCCTCTTCAAGCACCGTGGCGCGAAGTTCGCGAATACGGGCCAGACCTTCCGCAGCTTCTGGAAGAGCGGGTTTCAGGGGGAGCACCCGACGCAGTCCGACTGGCAGACGCACCTGAACACGCTCTTCCCCGAGGTTCGGCTGAAGAAGACGATCGAAATCCGCGGCGCCGACGCTCAACAACGGCCGCTCGCCTGTGCGCTGCCCGCGCTGTGGACGGGGATCTTCTACGACGCGCGCGCGCTCGACGAAGCCGAGGCGATGGTCGACGGCTGGACGCACGCCGAGGTGAACGCGAGCCGTGACGGTGTGTGGCGTGACGGACTTCGCGCCTCCTTCCGCGGGGCGCCGATGCAGAAGCTCGCGGAGCGCTTGATCGAGATCGCCGAAGGGGGTCTCGAGCGACGCAAGAACGTGCGGGCCTCGGACGGCAAGGACGAGCGCGTTCACCTCGCGCGCTTGAGGGACCTCGTCGCCAGGGGAAAGACGCCGGCCGACGAGCTGCTCCTGAACGTGAAGCCGGGCGAGCGCTTCGAGCAGCGGGTGCTCGCTGCCGTGGATCTGGACGCCGCCCACGTTCCGCCACCAGCCCGCGCGCAGAGCTAGGTCGGGCTTCCGCGAATCGTCCACACGCGGGATGAACACGGTCCACGTCGCCGCTCGGATCGTTCATCCGCGCGACGAGGTTGCCCACATGCGATGTGGAAGCCCTCCACATCGCATGTGGACGTCGTCACCTCGCGCCTGAAGCTTCTCCAGGTCGCATCCTCGCGTTTTCATGGCGGATGTGGACACGTCGGGCCTCGCATGTGGAGCGCCTGCGCAGCGAAGTGAACCGCCTCCCGATCGCGCGTGACGTCCGTTGCTCAGGCGCTCGCGCCGGCGCCGTGGGTCGCTGCGAGGAACGCGCGCACCTTCGCCAGGTCCTTCACCCCGGGCGCGCTCTCGACGCCGCTCGCGACGTCGACGCAGTAGGGGCGCACGGCCCGGACGGCGTCGCCTACGTTTTCGGGCGTGAGTCCTCCAGCGAGCGTCAACTTTCGCTCACGCGCGAGCGACGTCACGAGCGACCAGTCGAACGTCTTTCCCGTCCCTCCGAGCGCACCGTCGACCCGCGCATCGACGAGCAGGTACTGACCTGGGAATGACCGAGCGCGATCGACGTCGCCCTTCGCGCCCACGCGAACGGCCTTGTACGCGTGCGGTTGCATCGCCGTGAGCACGGCGACCGTCTCGTCGCCGTGGAGCTGCAGGCATTCCAGCCCGGCGTCTCGCAGCAGCCGGCGCATGTCGCCGACCGAGAGATCGGCGACGACCCCTACCAGCAGTGTTCGCCCCTTCACGGCGCGCGCGATCTCTCTCGCGCGTTCGACGTCCACGCGTCGCTGACTCGAAGGGACGAAGTTCACGCCGAGAGCGCTCGCCCCGAGCTCGACGCAGGCGAGCGCGTCGGCGACGGTCGTGACGCCGCAGATCTTCACGTGAGCAAGCGGCCCCACGTCAGTGCTCGATCTTCAGGAGCTCCTTCACCTTCGCAATCACCTGCGGCGCCTGAATGGGCTTGGTGATGTAGGCGTTGGCGCCGAGCTGCATGGCGCGCTGCCTGTCCTCTTGCGACCCCTCGGTCGTGATCACGATGATCGGCGTGTCTTTGTGGGTCGGGTCGGAGCGGACGCGCTTCACGAGCTTGAGACCGTCCATGATCGGCATGTTGATGTCGGTCAGGATGATGTCGAACTTGCCGGCCGCGAGCTTGCGTAGGCCGTCGACGCCGTCGTCCGCCTCCGTCACGCGCAGGTGCTTCACGCGTGAAAGCGCGAAGACCAGGAGCTGCCGCATCATCGGCGAGTCTTCGACCACGAGGCAGGAGTAATCGGCGCTCATTCTTCGCTCAACGGTGAGGATACGACGAAGGGCATCGCGCTTGTCTCGGAGATCGCACGGTTATCGAACGGTTAACGAAGGAGGGGCTCAAACGGTGCGGGGGGCGTCGAGGTCAAGGAATACTTCGAGCCCGGGGAGCTTGCCGTCGGCGTGGGAGTAGAGCATCGCGCCGGCGAGCGCCGTGGCGGCCTGAGCCGCGAGGAGCTTGAAGAGCTCGAAGTCCACGGGCATGAAGCGCTCTTTCTGCGGCAGAACGGCGAAGATTGCGATGACGCCGACCGTGCGATCCTCGATGCGCATCGGCAGGCATGCCGCCGGCGCGTCGAAGCCAGCACCTTCGAGAGACCCTTCTTCGATGTGCGGCACCCCGGTGAGGAACACGCGCTCGAGGATCGCCGCTCCCCCTTTCGGCGGTTCGGTCGCATCGACGACCTGGACGCGCGGGAGGCGTCCCAGCTCGACGCCGTCGCAGGATACGGGGACGAGGAGCTTTCGCTTCTCGTCCGCGACATAGACGGCGTGCGCGCTGGCCCCGACGAGCTGAGCGAGCAGCTCGCGAAGGTGCTGTACGACCGCTGCGAGTCGCATCGTGGAGTGGAGCTGGTAGCTGGCCACGTAGACGTTCGCGAGGTTGGCCAGCTCCTCTTCGATCTCCGTGTAACGGGTCGTGTATTGCGACGTGACGGCTTCCGCCTGGGTGAACTGCGAGACCAGCGAGTCCTTCTCGCGCTCGAGCTCTTCGATCTTCTTCAGCGCCTCGCGTATCGCGTCGTCGCTCTTCAGCTGGGTCCGAAGCGCCGCGTTCTCCGTCTCGAGCTTCCGAGCCGCTGCACGGAGTCGCTCGTTCTCCTTCACGAGCTCGTCGGTGATCTCGGCGCCCTTCTTGAAGAAGCTGCTGACGAACGCTGTGCGCTGCTGACGCAGATCCTCAAACGACGGGGAAGACGTTGAATCGGCGCGCTTGGGCGGTCGGCTCTTCTTCTCTGTCATTGATCGGAGGCTAACAGGGTCTCGCTTCGCAGCGCGAGGCTTCCAGGATCAGCGGGCGCCTAGCTGATCCACCCACAAGCGGAGCTCACCTGTGAGCACGCGCGGCGCGCGGCGGAGAGCCGCGAGGTTCGCGCTTCCCGTGAGCAGCATCGCCGTCCGGAGCTCGGTCACGACGGTGTCGAGCAGATCGAGCGCCGCCGCACGGCCGCCGGCGACCAGCGCCTTGAGCAACGGTCGCGCGATGCCTGCGGCAGTCGCTCCAAGCGCGATCGACTTTGCGACGTCGACGCCGGTGGCGATTCCCCCGGTGGCGATGACGGTCTCGAAGCCGAACGGCGCAAGGAGCGCGACGCTCGCCGCCGTCGGAATCCCCCAGTCCCAGAAGGCCTCTCCCAGCGAAGCGCCGCGGGCGTCGCCTTGTTCCGAGGCGCGCTTGGCCTCGACGCCGACCCACGACGTCCCACCGGCGCCCGAGACGTCGACGTGGGCCGCGCCGATCTCCTTCAGGCGCACCGCAACGCGCGGGCCAATTCCGCAGCCAGTCTCCTTCACGACGACGGGCTTGCCGAGCTCGCGCACCAGGCGAGCGATCGTCTCGAGACCTCGCGTGAAGTCACGATCGCCCCCGGGCTGCACCAGCTCCATCGCCGGGTTCAAGTGCACGCAGAGCGCGTCGGCTCCCACGTCATCCACGAGCGCGCGCACCTCTGCCGTCGTCATCTCGCGCGCCTGCACGACGCCGACGTTGCCGAGAACGAGCGCGTTCGGCGCCACTTCGCGGACGCGATAGGTCCGCTCGACTCCCTGACGGACGTGCATGGCGCGCTGGCTCCCGAGCCCGAAGCCGAGACCGCGCTCCTCGGCGATCGCTGCGAGCTCGCGGTTGATCTTCCCTGCGTCGTCGGTTCCGCCGGTCATCGAGGCGATGATGATCGGCGCGCGCAGGCGCTTGCCGAAGATCGTGACGGATGTGTCGAGCGCGTCCGCGTTCAGATCGGGGAGCGCGTCATGGACGAGGCGTACCTGATCCAGGAGCGTCCCCACTCCGCGGAAGCCGACCTCCCCGGTCGCGCAAAGCGTGATGTGGTCGGTCTTCCGCTCTCCAATCGAACCCGTCATGGCTAACGCACCCTGGACATGAGCGTGGCCGCTCGTCAAACGCCGAACATCTGCCTGCAAAGTTCCGTTGTTCCCGTTGAGACGCGGAAGAATTCGCCGCTAGAGCCGCTCTCGTCGCTTCAGGCAAACATGAAATCAGTTGGAAACATTAGGCAATATGGGAAGCGTCGCGTTGACTTCACCGGTTTGCGTCCCTACGCTCCCAACCGTCCTAGCGCGTCGCGCGTGCGTGCAGGGGCGGTTCATCCATAATGCCGCAAACGCGCTCGCGAGCAGGAACTCACCACAATCGCGCATGATAACCGGCCACGCGCAGTCCCTACCGAGCGGTCGCCAAGGGTCGTTCACCGATCTCGTCGCTGAGACGCGGCGCGCTGTCGAAGCACGGCTCGACACCATTTTGGCGGAGGCCATTGACGCGGTGCGTCCTTGCGGCGCCGATTCCGTCGCGGCGATCGATGCGCTGCGGGCCCTGTGCATGCGTGGGGGGAAGCGCTTCCGTCCGGTGCTGGTTGCCGCGGCCGCCGAGGCGTGCGGCGGAGATCACGCGAGCGAATCGGTCATCCTCGCAGGGGCCGCGATCGAGCTTCTCCAGGCGTACCTGCTCATTCACGACGACTGGATGGACGGCGACGACGTGCGTCGCGGCGGCCCCAGTGTGCACGCCATGCTCCGGAGCACGTACGGCGACGTACATCACGGCGACGCCGGCGCGATCCTGGCGGGCGACTTCGCATCGGCCTTGGCGCAGCAGGCGCTGCTCGCGATGCCCCTCGCACCCGAGCGCGTGATCGAGGCCGGACAGGCGTACGTTCGAATCCAACGAGAGGTAATCTCGGGTCAGCTCATCGACCTTCGCGGCGAGGTTCACCAAGTCGAATCGATGCACGATCTGAAGACCGGCAGCTACACAGTGAGAGGCCCTCTCTCCATCGGGGCCATCCTCGCGGGAGCCGGCGTGGAGCAGCGCGCGTCGCTGGACCGATTCGCGGCGCCGCTCGGGGTCGCCTTCCAGCTGCGCGACGACCTGCTCGGAACGTTCGGAGATCCGCGGGCGACGGGGAAGCCGGCCGGGAACGACATCCGGCGCGGCAAGAGGACGGCGCTCGTGGCGGCGCTCGAAGGGGATGCGGCCGGAGTGCGCCTGATGTCTCGAGCGTTCGGTCAGGAGAAGGCCAGCGACGCAGACGTCGAGGCGCTGGTGGGGCACATGGGCGTAGTCGCGCGGCCGGTGGTCGAAGCGCGGCTCGCCGAGCTCCTTTCGCAAGCGGAACGAGAGCTGGCGTCGGCGCCGCTCTTGCCCCGCGGGAAGTCGTGGTTGCAGGGGGCGGTGAAAGCCCTCGGAGAACGAGATAGTTGAGCGCCACCGGCGTACAGAGCGGCGTTCGCCACTCGGGGATCGCCTGCGGCAAGGTGATCTTCCTCGGGGAGCACGCGGTCGTGTACGGCGTACCGGCCGTTGCGGTGGGTATCGAGCGGGGAGTTCGAGCCTATGCGACGCCGCTCGAGAGCGGCCCCACGCGCCTCATCGTCCGCGCGTGGAACGTCGAGGTGACGGCGGACGACTCGCGTGACCTGGGGCGCGCGCTGCGCGCGATCCTCGACGCGAGTGGAATCGAGACGCCGATGGAGATCGACGCCCAGGTCGACCTGCCGCCGGGCGGGGGACTCGGGTCCTCTGCGGCGCTCGGTGTCGCCGTCGCCCGCGCGATCGATCCGAACGCGATGACGCAGCTGATCACCGAGCGCGTGATGGCGTGGGAGCGCGTCTTCCACGGGAACCCGAGCGGTATCGACGCGGCCGTCACGGCGCGCGGCGGGTGCATCGCCTTCACCAAGGGGGAGGGGATTCGCAACATCCGCATCGGTGCGCCGTTGACGTTGTGCATCGGCAATACCGGCGTCGCGTCGAGCACGCGGTCGATGGTCGAAGCGGTGGCGCAGCTCCGCGCTCGCCGTCCGGAGGTCGTGCACAAGTCGTTCGAGGGGATTCGAGCGCTGGTGCGAAACGCATTCTTGGCGATCGAGGCGGGAGACCGGTTCGCGCTCGGCCGGCTGATGGATCTGAACCAGATCCTTCTTTCCGGCATCTTCGTTTCGACCCCCGAGATCGAGCAGATGTGCGCCATCGCACGCGCCGAGGGGGCCTTCGGCGCCAAGCTCACCGGCGCGGGGGGCGGAGGGTGCGTGGTCTCCCTGGTTCACGGGGCGGCGGAGGCCGAGCGCGTGCTCGAAGCGTGGCGTGCCACCGGGTTCAACGGCTTCGCCACGCGTGTCGCCGATGCCGAGGAGCTCGACGCGATGAGCGAGTCTGCGCAATGAGTCGCACCGCCGTCGCCGTCGCTCACCCGAACATCGCGCTTGCGAAGTACTGGGGGAAGCGCGCGGGAGCCGGGAACTTCCCGGCCGTGCCGAGTCTGTCGGTGACGCTCGCCGGGCTGGCGACCACGACCCGCGTCGCTTTGCTCGATGACCTGACCGAGGACCGCCTGACGCTCAACGGCGAGCCGGCCGATGCGCGCGCACTCGCCAGGGCGACCGCGTTGCTCGATCGCGTTCGGCGTGCGGCCGGTACGAGCGCGCGCGCGTCGATCGAGTCGACGAACGATTTTCCGACGTCGAGCGGCCTCGCGTCCAGCGCGTCGGGCTTCGCGGCGCTGGCCGTGGCGGCGGCGCGGGCGGCGGGGCTGGACTGGGGCGCGGCGAGGACGAGTGACCTCGCGCGCCGAAGCTCGGCGAGCGCGGCGCGAAGCCTGTTCGGCGGCTTCGCAGAGCTCGAGGCAGGAGAAGAGAACGCGGGCGATGACGTCGTCCTGAGCGCGCTCCCGGTGGCTCCCTCGGATCACTTGCCGATGCGCGTGCTCGTCTGCGTGGCGACCGAGGGGGCCAAGGCGATCGGTTCGACCGAAGGGATGAAGGCCACGGCCCAATCGAGCCCCTACCACGACGCCTGGCTCCGCGAGGGGCCGCGGATTCACGGGGAGCTGAAGGCGGCACTTCTGGCGCGCGACTTCGAGGCCGTGGGAACGCTCGCCGAGCGGAGCGCGTTGGCCATGCACGCCAACGCGATCGCGGCGGGAATGGTCTACTGGAGCGGCGTGACCATCGAGGCGCTCGCGGCGGTGCGTGCGCTCCGAGCGCGGGGGACCGCCGCGTTCGCGACGATCGACGCCGGACCGCACGTGAAAGTCATCGTGCGACCCGAGGACGCGGCCCTCGCGGGGACGTGGATGCGGGCGGTGCCCGGCGTGCTTCGCGTGATCGAGTGCGAGCCGGGCGAAGGAGCGCGCATCATCGGCGACTCGGAGCAGGCGAACGGCGGCGCACCGTGAGGGTGGCAGCGCCGGGCAAGCTGCTGCTCTTCGGCGCGTACGCCGTGCTCGAAGGGGGCGCCGCCATCGTGATCGCGGTCGACCGCTACGCCGTCGCCGATGACGCGCGCACGAGCGAGTCGCCCTCGCGCGAGGTGCGCGCGGCTCTGGGGGCCGAGCCGGCGCCCGACGTCGACGCGACCGCGCTCTACGAGGGCGGCGCGAAGCTCGGCCTCGGCTCGAGCGCCGCGGTCCTCGTTGCGTCACTCGGAGTGCGCGCGGCCAAGCGTGGCGACGATCTTGCGCGCGAAGAGGTGCGCCGAGCTCTCTTCCGCGAGGCGCGTGAAGCCCATGCCTCGGCCCAAGGGGGCGGAAGCGGCGTCGATGTCGCCGCGAGCACGTGGGGCGGCGCACTGTCGTACGTCGCATTCCCCGAGGCCGAAGCGCGCCCCGTCACGCTCCCCGCTGGACTCTCCTTCATCGCGTTCTGGTCGGGCTCGAGCGCTCGCACCAGCGAGCTCGTCGCGCGTGTCGAAGCGCTCCGCGCGCGCGACGCTCGCGCGCATGCCGACGCGATTGGCGCGCTCAAGGCCGCCTCGCAGGCGGCGCACGCTTCGCTGTCCTCGCTCCCTCATTTCCTGGCTGCCGCACGAACCATGTCGAGCGCCCTCGCGACCCTCGGCACCCTGGCCGATGCGCCCATCGTTCCGCCCGCCTTCGCCGAGCTCGCGACGCTCGCGGAGCGAGAGGGGGGAGCCTTCTTCCCCTCGGGCGCGGGTGGCGGCGACGTGGGGGTCTGGCTCGGAGCCGCTCCCCCCTCCGCAGGTTTCCTCGCTCGCGCGCGGACCCTCGCCATGCACCCCATCGAGCTCGGCATGGATCACGCAGGTGTACGGATTAGGGAGGACTGACCCGACATGGCCCGCAACTCCAGGTTCCCCGGCTTCTACAAGATCAGTGTCGATGAGCGTCGCGCACTGGTCTGCGACGCTACAGGCGCGGATCCAAAGGAGATTGAGCGCGCCCTGGACGGGGGCGGAATCGACGCAGACACCGCGGACAAGTTCGTGGAAAACGTCCTCGGCACGTACGCGCTCCCCTACGGAGTGGCACTGAACGTCCGCGTGGATGGACATGATCACGTAGTACCCATGGTGGTCGAAGAACCCAGTGTCGTTGCAGCTGCATCGAACGCGGCGAAGATGGTCCGCCTGGGGGGCGGGTTCACGAGCGACGTCGATCCGCCGCACATGATCAGCCAGATCCAGCTGATCGACGTGCCCGACGTCCCCCGCGCCATCGACGCCATCGAGGCGCGCGCGCCGGAGATCCTCTCGCGAGCGGACGAAGCCATTCCCGGCCTCGTTGCGCGTGGCGGTGGCGCCCGCGGTATCGAGGTGCGCGCGCTCGGCGATGCGAAGACCGACCGAATGATGGTCGTTCACATCATCATCGACTGCCGCGACGCCATGGGGGCGAACCTCGTGAACACGGTCGCCGAGGCGTGCGCCGTGCGGCTCGCCGAGATCGCGAACGCCAAGGTGGGCCTCCGCATCCTCACGAACCTCTGCGACAAGCGGCTGGTGCGCGTGAAATGCCGCGTGCCGGGCGAAGCCCTCGCCACCGAGGACATGGACGGCGACGAAGTCATCGACGGAATCGTCAATGCTTCGCGCTTCGCCGAGCTCGATCCGTACCGAGCCGCCACCCACAACAAGGGGGTGATGAACGGCATCGACGCGGTCGTCCTGGCAACGGGGAACGACTGGCGCGCCGTCGAAGCCGGGGCCCATGCGTACGCGGCTCGAAGCGGGCAATACTCGCCGCTGTCGATCTGGCGTCGCGATGGTAAGGACCTCGTCGGAACTCTGGAGCTTCCGTTGGCGCTCGGAACCGTCGGGGGCACCTTGCGCGTGCACCCCGCGGCGCGCCTCTCGCTCCGCATGCTCAACGTCGAGAATGCCGGCCAGCTCGCGGCCATCGCCGCGGCCATCGGGCTCGCGAACAACCTGGCCGCCGTCCGCGCGCTCGCGACCGACGGCATTCAGCGGGGTCACATGGCGCAGCACGCCCGGTCCGTGGCCCTTGCGGCGGGTGCCGAAGGGGACCTCGTGCAGCGGGTGGCGCACATGATCGTCGAGGCGCGCGACATCACCGTCGACGCGGCCAAGCGCGCGCTCGCCGTGCTGGTCGGCTCCAGCGACAACGCCTCGGCCATCGATGACTGAGAGGATGCTCTTGAATCCATCGCGGCCGTACGTTTGGCGTCGCACGCGACGATCGTGGTAGGTTCCACCGGTGTCGGGCGCTCGTAAAGACCCCCGTGACGGCTCCAAGCACGTCGACTCGCACCGCGATGTGACCGGCGCGCTCCACGACGTCTCCAATGCCCTCACGGTGATGCTCGGCTGGTTGGGCGAAGCGCGCCTGGCCGGTGCCTCGCGCGAAGCGATCGACGACGCCTTGCGCATCGTGGAGCAGCGGGCGAAGGCAGCGCGCGATCTCGCGCGTCGCGCGATCGGCGCAAGCGTCCCCGTGCCCGACGAGGAGCGCGCGGTCGGAGAGACCGTGAGCGAAGTCGTCGCGTCGCTGGCTGTCGAAGCGCAGCGGGCGAAGGTGAAGCTCGTCGGGAGCATCCCGGCCGAGGCTGCGCGAATGAGGCTCTCGCCGGCGACGGACGTTTCCCAGGTGGTGACGAACCTGGTGATGAACGCGATCGCCTATTCGCCTCACGGCGCCGACGTCGTGGTCTCCGTGATCGCGGGCGAGACGCAGGCGACGATCGACGTCATCGACCTGGGGCCCGGCGTCTGCGACGACCGGCGCGACTCGATCTTCGAGGGATACACGGGGCGACAGGGGGGCGCCGGCGTCGGCTTGCGTCACGCGCGTGCCCTCGCGCGCGCGGCGGGGGGCGAGCTCGAGCTCCTCACCGTACGTGGCGGCTCGGGCGCCCACTTCCGCGTGACCTGGCCGCGCGTCGACGCGATGCCCCCTGCGCCGCGCTCGGTGCCGCGTCTGAAGATCTTCGAAGGGACGCGCATCCTCGTCGTGGAGGACGACGCGCACGTGACGCAGCTGCTCGAGGCCGCGCTCGTGGCGCGAGGTGCGGTCGTGACGCTCGCCCGCACCCACGCCGAGCTCGACGCGGCGCTGAAGGACGGGCCGCACGACGCCGTGTTGATCGATCTCTCGCCGATCGCGGCCGACCCCGACGCTGCCATCGCTTCGCTCCGAGCGTGCTCGCCCAACGCGACGCTCGTCGTGATCAGCGGCAGCGCCCTCGAGCTGCCGGCGTCGCTGAAGGCGGGCAACGTCCGCTTCGTGCGGAAGCCGTTCGAGGTGGGGGAGATCGTCGCCGCGCTCGCCGCCGGTCGCGCGTGAGGGGGGGCGAAAACGCTGCCTGTTCGCTACGACCTTGACGAACGCGAACCCGCCGACTACTCAAGCCCTCCCACTCGCGAAGGTGGCGGAATTGGCAGACGCACTAGCTTGAGGTGCTAGCGGGTAACACCGTAGGGGTTCAAGTCCCCTCCTTCGCACTCCTGAATCGTTCTCGGAAGTTACGGCAGAATCCTCCCCGTCTTTCGAGTCACTCTCCGAAGGCAAATGGCCAACCGGGGGCGCCGATTCAGGCGCGCCGGTGGCCTCGTGCGTGGCTACCGGCGCCGCGTCGGTGCGCTTGCTCGGGCCGTCCTGAGGGGCGTTCGCGCGCGACAGAACAGCGCGGACCTCGGGTATCGCGATCGCCAGGTTGGGGAAGGGGACTTCGCGAAGTTCTTCGAGAGTCCCGGCCGCGCGGGTGTACCGATCGCCCATGGCTCGGCTGCCGTGCGTCGATCGATCCGATCCTGCGACCAGCCCGCCCGGCGGGCCCACGTCTCGAACGTCGGGCGCCATGCGATTGCGCCGGCGCGCCCTTCGCCCATCGACGAACCGCCAGCGATCCTCGGCGGACATGCAGGCAATGTGAAAAAGATGCAGGACCGCGCGCCGCTCATCCGGCGTCTCCAGGGCAGGCGACCTTGGGGCTCGCCACGAAACGTCTCGATCGGTCGCGATGATGACGGACAGCACTTTTTTCGATAGCGACATCATCCCGCTGGTGAGCCACATCATCCGGATGATGACCGACACGACTCGAGTGATGTCGGTCGTCGGTCCGATCATGACGGACATCACTGGAATGAAGTGGTGCATGAGCACGATGATGACCATCATCAGCGCGCCGATGACCGACACCATGGCGGTGATGTGGAACAAGAGCGCGATGATGAGGAACATCACTGCGCCGATGATCGTCATCAGTTCAGTCGTGTCCTTCATCATCGGACTGACGTCGCGATCGAAAAAAGTGATGTCGAGCGCGAAACGCGGGGTCTGACGGGCGGAGGCGCGGTTGACCATGTCGTGGGCGGGGCTGCGGGGAACGGCGGCGGTGCCGACCGACGTGAACCGACGGCCTTCCGGCATGAAAACGAGCCTTCGACGACCGATGCATCGAAGGACGGAGTGCGAAATCGGCAGAACCCTCCCCGTCCTTCGAGTCACTCTCCGAGGGCAAATGGCCAACGGAGTGGCCAACCGGAGGCGCCGATTCGGGCGCCGTGGTGGCCTCGTGCGCGGCTTCCGACGTTGCCTCAGGGGAGGCGCAGGTGGGCTCGCTCGGGGAGGGGTGCGCTTGCGACGACGCGGCTTTCCCGCTCCACTGGTGTGATGGGTGCCTCCGATCCGATAGGGGCGCCGCCGCTGAAGGCGTACGGACGCTTTCAATGCGTGAAGCGCATCGGGGCAGGGGGGATGGGGGTCGTCTACGAAGGGATCGACCTCGACCGCGGCGAGTCGGTCGCGATCAAGGCGCTCGGAACCTGTCAACGAGCGTGAGACAGCCGATGCGTGAGTTTACTGAGCAGCTTCGTCGGTCGTGACCTCCGGCGCGTTGGGCTTGTTGATCCAGACCTCGTTGGGTGGCTTCGCCGGCGTGGGCCG
>Ga0302279_10001007_pt1 | contig 41129 bp, 29 predicted proteins | sample III_Bog_N3_3_FD_194541 | JGI IMG/M metagenome (GOLD analysis project Ga0302279, IMG submission 194541) | Peat permafrost microbial communities from Stordalen Mire near Abisko, Sweden - III_Bog_N3_3 | ecosystem: Environmental > Terrestrial > Soil > Wetlands > Peat | place: Sweden: Abisko... | reverse complement strand
CGATGTCGTCGTCTTCCATCCCCTCGGCGAAGAGCAGCTCACCCGCATCATCGACCTCCGCCTCGCCGAGCTCACCGCCATGCTCGCCGACCGCAAGATCACCATCGAACTCACCCCCGCCGCGCGCCGGTTCATCTTCAAATCCGGCTACGACCGCGCCTACGGTGCCCGCCCCCTCAAGCGCGCCATCCAGCGCCTCGTCCAGGACCCCCTCGCCATCAAGATCCTCGACGGCTCCGTCCGCCCCACCAACCACGTCCTCGTCGACGCCACCAAATCCGCCCTAACCTTCGCCGTCACCCAGTGAAATCCCAGACGACCGATTACAAAAGCATGGTCCCCATGCAGATTCCTCAAATCAACTTACATTTCGACAAGACAAAGCCGTAAACTCAACTCAATGCAACGCAGTAAGTGCAGAATTGGGAACGACAGACGCTATATCGAAAATTTGCACTTCAGATATGAAGCAGACGCAGATAAGGTGAACATTGTTGAAATCGCGAGGCAAAAAAATGGCGCGTTTCTCTCCAATAGAGACCCTTACCTCCGTTGACCTCTTCTGCGGTGCAGGCGGCATCACCGAGGGGTTTAGGCAAGCGGGATTCAATTGCCTGTACGGCAACGACATCAACTCTCATGCAGTTCAGACATTCGCAGCAAATCATCCTCATGCAATAGCCGACAATCGCCCCATTGACGATGTGGACGCATCTTCGCTCCGCAAGCAGCTCGGCTTGAGACGAGGAGAACTTACCGCACTGGTAGGAGGCCCCCCGTGTCAAGGCTTCTCTATCAACGCGCCGGAGCGGTTCACCCAAGACCCAAGAAATTCCCTCTTCAAGCACTACCTCGACTTCCTGGATGAGTTCCAGCCCAAGACCTTGCTCTTTGAAAATGTCCCGGGAATGCTCTCGCTGGCAGAGGGACGCATCTTCGAGCAAATCACAGACCAGATCGCGCAACGCGGCTATCAACTCTCGGTCCAGATTCTATTCGCCGCACACTACGGCGTTCCGCAAGAGAGGTGGAGGCTCATCATCATGGGTTCTGCGGAAGGCAACGCGCCGGTACCACCGGAGCCCACTCACGCCGCGACCGGAAGAGCCAACTTCCGTGGCGGCAACACGATGACGTTCAAGATTCCACCGCTCCATCGTTCTTTTCTGCACCCCGTCGTGACTGTACAGGATGCGCTGGGTGATCTTCCGCGCCTCAAGATGGGAGAAGGGGCAGAAGAACTCGAATACACCATGGAGCCTCATAGCACCTACGCAAAGGTCATGAGAAAAGACAGCGACCGCGTTTACAACCACTACGCAGCACGGCTTGCGACTCAAAACATCGAGAGGCTAAAGCATCTGAGACCAGGCGGCTCGTGGCGCGATCTCCCCATTGAACTTCTCCCCAAGGGCATGAAGCTCGCACACCGATCCGATCACACCAAGCGATACGGTCGCCTAAAAAATGATGGCCTCGCCTGAACAGTCATGACAAAGTGCGATCCACATTGGGGCGCGGTATTTCTTCCCGATCAAGACCGTTCGCTGACAGTAAGAGAGGCCGCGTAGTGATAGACACAGACGAGTCCAGCATTAAACCCAATGTCAATTGCTTGGAAGGTAAGCGGTGCCCAGAGTGCGGATCACATGGCCCATTCGAGGTCGTAGTTTCAATGCGTGTTCTGTTATATGACACTGGAACAGACGATGCTGCGGACAGGACAATAGAGTATGGTGATGACGCGCGCACAATATGCAACTCATGCCGACACGAGGGTAAATTTGGCGACTTCAACGAGTGAGCAATCATGATCAACTGGGTTTACTTTCCAAAATCTTCACCTCTCACGGAATTTGGACTTTCTCTCGTGGCAGTTTTTGAAGAGTACGCCGATTCCATCGACTCAACTAAAACTTTGAGCCAACACAGCGACAAGGTTATGGCGCGGCTCCGACCAGGATTGGAAAAGCTCGGATTTCGGGTTGAGAAAGGAAAGTCCGCCGATGACAAAATCATTGTCCCAGTGCTTTTTGGTCGAAAAGGAAAAATATTGAAGTGCTTCAATGCTGATGCTCATGCAGGCAGTATGGGCTGGGTGCTTGAAGTCGAGGCGGGCCGGGCCATTGACAACAATCAGTTTCTCAAGGATATTTTTCAAGCGTGCATGATGCATGATGTCCTCCATCTTGCGATAGCTGTCCGAAACACATATCGCAACTCGGACGATTTTTCCAAGGTTGAGAGCTTTCTTGAGACGCTCTATGTTAGCGGACGACTTCAACTCCCACTGAAGGGCATTCTGCTCATCGGCTATTGATTACGTAGTCTGCGTTGCATATGCCGTCGAAGTACAAGCCATCGACACCACAGGCAATTACAGAGCAGAACGTAAAGCCCACTTGGCAGGAAAGCCGTTTCCCGGCTACAGCACGGCAGGCATCAACTGGGAGAACGTCTCCAAACGCATCCTTCCACAACTCATCTACAAGGGACACGTCCTGCGCAGAGAGCGCCTTTGCAGCAAAGGGTTGTTTTTCGTATGTCCGAAGCCGGTAAAAGACAAGATCGTTCAAAGGTTGGGCGGCAATCTCCTCGACTACGGATTGCAGCCCGGAGCCTTGACGTTCCGCTGGTATGACATCGGCCCGGACAAAGCGCCAGGAGTCACTCGCGATATCGTCTTCGGTGGCCAATTGACGACCACCGTCGATCAAGTCGCGAACGCCTTTACATCACCAACGAATCTCCCAGAGGCAGGTGTGTACCAACAGGCCATCGAGAGCGAATTAGCAAGAGGGCGCTAGCCGGGTGCCCATTCATCCCAGTCTCACCGCAATGCAAGGGCAATCGCATGAATCGAAATATATTTTCTTCAAATTTGCCCGAAAAATCGCATGTCAAGGCCCTCGACCCTCCAAAATTCCCCTAACCAACACCAACAAAACAACTTAAATCCGAAAAACAGTTGGCATAGTAGTTTCCCTCCAACGCGTATAATTAAATCAGTAAGCAAAACCACACACAGACCCGGCCAACCCGCCGGGTCTTCGCTTTTAATACGTCTCACGCGCTTAGATCGAGCTTAACCAGCGCGTTTTGAATGCTTTACGCTATTAGCACCGGGGGGAGTACACATAGCAAAGAGCCAGCAGCCGCCGCGACGAAGTCCAGACCTGATCCAGATCAGGTCTAGATCTAGCTATCGTATTTTGAATACTTTATGGCTTTTATGGGGGGGGGGTATACCCCCCCAATTTCATCCCCGGAAGTAGGGCTTCAGGTAGGTATCGATCGCGTAACGGATATACTCTTTCTGCTTGTCTGTGAGGGGTGCGCCGCCTCTGCCGCCACCTCCGCCCGCACCTGCTCCGCCGCCGGGTCTGCCTCCGCCACCGGCTCTGCCGCCCGCGGCCACGAGATCGCCTCCCGCTGGAGCTCCGGCACGCTGCGCCTCCGGCTCCATGGGCTGTGGTCGCGACTTCGTCCCCTCCGGGAAGACGCCCCGCGCCTCCATCATGTAACCGGTCGCGCCTGGGATCGCCGCAAATGTCTGCACCCGCGCGTACATGTCGAAGGCCGCGCTCTTCTTGCCCGCCCATTCCAGTTCCATCACCTGCTGCAGCAGCTCGGCGTACTGCGGTGTCGGGCACAGTCCCACAATGCCCAGTTGCATCTTTTCCAGCAGTTGGTCGCCGGTCCCTCCGCCCGCCGACCACACCGCCAGCTTGTTCCCTGTGCGCTCGATCAGTTGCGGCGCGCGCTCCATGATATTGCCGACCTCGTCCTTGGTCGCCTTCATCGTCGGGATCTGTTGAAATAGCTGCACCATCAGGTCCACGCTCACCGTGCCTCGCGACTGCACAATCAGCGGCAGCTCTGTGGCCGCGGCGATGGCCTTGTAGTAGTCCAGTATCTCCGCATCGCTCCGGTTCCAGCCGTTGTTCAGCGGTATCGCGCCAATGGCATCCGCGCCATGCGCCGCCGCATGCTTGGCGTAGCGGACGGCGGTCGGAATGTCCCAAGCATTGTTCTGCACCTCGATCACAATGGCCGACCTGCCGCCCTTGCCCGCAGCCAGCATCGCCTCCGTGCCCTCAATCCGCTCCGCGTCAGACATCGTCGCCCAGCCGCTGGCCCACGCCGGCCAGATCATCCCGGCCACGCGCCCTTTGTTGAGCCACTTCACCTCCGCCGCCAGCGCGTCGGTGTTCAGTTTGTCCTCCGGCGTGAACGGCGTCTCCATAATCGGATACAGCCCACGCAGCGGCTTGCCGCTCGGCGTCTTCAGGTCGGCGCCCTTCACATCGGCGGCAACCTGCGCATCGGCCACCTGCACATCGGCCACAACCTGCGGCAATGCGGCAGCCAGCCCCACCATCCCCACACTCTGCAAAAAAGTCCGTCGGTTCAATCGGTTCTCAGCGGCAGCGTCGCGCATCGTCATTCCCTGCTCCTTAGGATGGATCTCGTCGTTCATGGCCAATATCGCCGCCAGAACGGTCGCAGCGTCTCTCGTCAACGCTCGCGAACGCTCTCCCCCGGCGCGAGTCCGAAATTATACCCGACCCGCAACACCCCTGACGCAACCACCCGGGCGCCCCATCTTCGCGACGGTTTTATCGTCGCTAAGGTGGGGTCTGGAGCCCTGTGCCGATTTAATTCACCATCACCAACTTCACCCTTCCATCCTTCTTCAAATCCACCGCCTTCCCCATCACCTCCACCTTTGGCGTCCCTCCCGCCAGCGACCGTATCGTCGCCGATGTCAACGCACCCCCAGCCCACTTCATGTCCACCTCGTACCCGCCCCGCGCCCGCATTCCCATCACCTCGCCGCTCTGCCACGCCGTTGGCAGCGTGGGCAGCAAATTGATCGCCCCCGTCTGGCTCTGTAGCAGCATCTCGCCGAACCCAGCCGGCGGAGAATCATACATCGCGGGAAACCGTGTCCCCAGCGCAGCCAGGGCCTTGTCTCCCTCCAGCAGACGCGCCCATAACGCTGCCTTGTCCGGATGGTATCCGCCCGTCTTGCGCAGGTCCTCCGACACCCTCGCCGCCGCAAACAGCTCCGGCTGCGCCGCCGTAATCTGGCTCAGCTCCGACACCGCCACCAGGTGCGACGCATGACGATGCGTCGGCTCCCACTCCGTGAAGTCCTCCGACCACTCCTGCAATTGACCCTGTGATCCCACCTGGAACGGCAGCAGCTTCGGCAGCGTGCCTTGCAGCTTCGCGCGAAACTCCGCGTCCACACCCAATGCCTCGCTCCCCGCAATCGTGTTCTCGAAGAGCTGCCGCACCAGCGCCATATCCATCGTCGACCCGCGGCTCACCGCCACTCGCTGCCCGGTCGCCGGATCAAGAAAATGGTTCTCCGGCGAAGTCGAAGGCGACGTCACCAGATGTCCGTCCTTGTCCAGAACCAGAAGGTCCAGCGCAAACTCCGACGCACCCTTCAGCACCGGATAGATCTTCGCCCGCAGCTCCGCCTTGTCCAGCCCAAACGCATACCGCTCCCACAGCGCCTGCGACAGCCAGAACCCGCCCACCGGCCAGTCCGCCCAGCATGGATCGCCCTGCACCATCGTAGTCATCGCCCACACGTCTGAGTTGTGATGCACCACCCACCCATGGAAGCCGTAATCCACCTTCGCCGTCGTCGCCCCGTTCTTCGCCAGGTCGTTCACAAAGTCGATCTCCGGCTCCACTGTCTCGCCCACGTTCGCCGGCTCGGCCGTCGCGTAGTACTTCTCCGGATTCTCATTCAGCGTGAAATTCGACGAGTAGTGCGGCGCAAGATCGTGGTTCCATATCCCCTGCTCGTTCCGCGGCGCCCCGCCACCCGGACGCGAAGCCGCGATCAGCGCATACCGCGCCCACTGGTACGCCATCGCATTCTTGTTCGCCGTCTCTCCGTTAATAGAAACCCAAAGCCGCCGGAACAGCCCGCGATAATCCGCCTGGTGCTCCGCCAGCAACGCATCATACGGCCTCGCGATGGCCTTCGCCATATATCCCCGCGCAATCGCATCCGGGTCCTTGCCCTCGGTTGCCGGGTCGTGGTCGAACCCATTGAAGCTCGTTGTTGCCGAAATAATCAGCACCGACTCATCCGCATTTGTAACCGAAAGTGTATCTTTCCCCGCCGCTACGCTTCCGCCCTTCGCCGCCACATGCAGCAGCGCCTCCAGGGCCGTCCCCTTATGCTCTTCCCACTCCACATTCGCATTCGTCACCGGCCCCGACACGCGCACCGGCGCGCGCCCCGTCACCGACATCTCGTTCGCCATCACCGTCGTCTTCCCGTAATGCTGCTGCGTCGTCAGCCCTGCCGAAAACGTCAGCGCCCCCTTCCGGTCCGCCGTCAGCCGCAGCACAATCACCTGCGCCGGATAGCTCACGAACATCTCCCGCGTAAACCTCGTACTCACCCCATCCGGCCCCGCCGCCGTATATTGCGTCGTGATGATCGCCGTGTCCAGGTCCAGCGTATTGCTGTAGTTCGTAAACATCTCATGCCCCGGAAAATTCAGATGCAGGTCCGCCAGCGGCTCATAGAACTGCGTATTCGGCCCCTCCATCCCGCGCACCAACTGGTCCGCCTTCACATAATCCGGAACCGCCAGCGCCGCCCTGGTCGCCACCATCGCAGCCAGGTGCTTCGCGTCTTCGAAGTGCTCCGGCCCCGGCCCCGACCACAACGTCGTATCGTTCAGCGGAATCACCTCCGCCGCCGGCCACCCAAACACCTTCGCTCCCAGCCGCCCATTGCCGATCGGCAACGCCACTCCGAAGTTCTTCGCATCGTTCGGCGTCGGCGCTGCGTTCACCACCTTCAGCGTCTCCCACGCCCCTGCCTTCGGCTGAATCTTCGCCTCGATCCCAGCGGGCCCGTGCTGCTGACACAGGCCTGGAGCAACCAGTACGCAACTGCAAACCAGAACGCACAGAGATTTCATAGGTGAAATAATTTCTCCTCGATACCGACGAAAATCCTACCAGCCCACTCGCACCGCTGTCGCCCTCCTCACAGATCCGTAATCCGTCCCAGCGCCTTCGCCGGAATCAGCAGGTTCAACGCCTGCGGCTCTACTTCGATCCTCACCGGCAGCGTGCCCAGCAGCTCTCCATCCGCCTCCACAAAAAGCTGCTCCGCCGAGCCTTCCAGATTCCTGCACTCCACCGACACGCACTTCACCAGTTCAATCGTGCGCGAGTAGCTGTGGCGTCCGCACAACACCGCGATCAAAAATCGCAGATACCGCACGCGGCTGAACGTCTTGAACGCAATCACCCGTAGCTTGCCGTTGCTGATCGAGGCACCGGGCGCGAGGTTCCCGACCAGCCCGCCAAAGTTGCTGATGCGCACCGCCAGCAGTTGCGACGCCTCCACCTCCCGCGGCCTCTCGCGTCCGCTCTCCGTGAACGATGCGGTAAACATGGGAAACTTGTACGTCGCCCACAGGCGCAGCGCCTCCACCAGGTACACCACATACCCGAACCGCTGCTTCAACCGCGAGTCCAGCCGCGAGAAGAAGAATGCGTCTGCGCCCACTCCCGCCGCCACAATGAAATATCGCGAGCGCTCACCGCCCTCCACGCTGCGATAGAACAGATGCCCCACCGAGATCCGCACCGGCGTCGCCTCCAGCAGCATCTTCACCGCCTTCACCGGCGATGACGGCAGCCCCAGGTCCGTCGCCAGCGCATTGGCCGTGCCCATCGGCACCACGCCCAACGCCGCCTCGCCGCCCACCATGCGCTGCAACACCTCATGCACTGTCCCATCGCCGCCGCACGCAATCACCGTGTCGCACCCTTCGCGCACCGCCTCCTGCGCCTGTCTTCCGGCGCTCTCCGGCGATTCGGTCGCGATCGCCCGCACCTCGATCCCCGCGCCCTCCAGCACTGCCGCCACATCCGCGATCTGCGCCGCGCGCCGGCCCGGATGCTGCCCGCTCATTGGGTTGTAGATCAGCGCTACACTACGCATCGCATAGTTCCCCCGTTCCTTCCGGTCTGCCTGTAACCGAACATCGGCACCATTCTTACACGTCAATGTTGATCCAATATCTCAGATTTAGCCGGAACGAATACAATTCCGACATGCGTTCAGCCTCTAGTCATCTTGCGCTCTGTCTCACCGCATTCGTCTGCCTCTTTCTCTCAAGCCTCGCCACACCATCGCAGACCATCGCCACCCCAGCCCAGTCCGTCGCACCAGCCCAGCCCATCGCAATCGACGCCACCAGTCCCGGCAGGATATTCGACGGCGTCGGAGCCATCAGCGGCGGCGGAGGCAACGCGCGCCTGCTCATCGACTATCCCGAACCGCAGCGCAGCCAGATCCTCGACTATCTCTTCAGGCCCAACTACGGCGCCAGCATCCAGATATTCAAGGTCGAGATCGGTGCCGACATGGACTCCACCGACGGCGCCGAGTCCAGCCACATGCATACCTCCGCCGACCAGAACTACTCGCGAGGATACGAGTGGTGGCTCATGGAGCAGGCCCGTGCGCGCAATCCCAACATCAAGTTCGTTGCGCTGCCGTGGGGAGCGCCCGCATGGGTCGGCAACGGAAACTACTGGTCGCAGGACATGATCGACTACATCATCAAATGGCTCAAGCACGCCCAGTCCGATCATCACCTCACCATCGGCTACCTCGGCGGGCGCAACGAAAAGAGCTACAACATCCAGTGGTACAAGGACCTCCGCGCCAGCCTGCGCGCCAACGGCCTCGGCTCCATCAGAGTCATGGCCTCCGACGACTGGGTGCCGAAGAGGCTTTGGACCGTCGCCACCGACATGAAGAACGATCCCGCGCTCAACGACGCCATCGACATCGTCGGCGTGCATGGCCCCTGGTGGAGCGGCTATTCCACGCCAGACGCGCTCGCTCTCGGCAAGCCAATCTGGGACAGCGAAGGCCACTTCGACGAGCATCCCGGCACCCCGGAGATGGCGCGCAACATCAATCGCAACTACATCGCTGGCCGCGCCACCGCCACCGTCTTCTGGCCCATCATCAGCGCCATCTACGACAACCTTCCCTACGACAACATCGGCCTCATCTTCTCCAACCAGCCCTGGTCCGGCCACTACGTCGTCACGCCCTCGGTCTGGGCAATGGCGCACACCACGCAGTTCACCGCGCCCGGATGGCAATATCTCGACAGCGCCTCCGGCTTCTTCTCCGCGGACGCCACCGGAGCGCACGGCAGCTACGTCGCCCTGCGCTCGCCAGACGGCAAGAACTTCAGCCTCATCATCGAGACCGTCCAGTCGAAGTCCGCCGAGACGGCCCACTTCAGCATCGCCCACTTCCCCCAGCGCAAGCTCCACCTCTGGACCACCGACCTCACCTCCAGCGATTCCGCGCAGTGGTTCGTCAAGCAACCGGACATCGTCGCCGCCAACGGAAGATTCTCCCTCAACCTCCAGCCCGGCCGCATCTACACCGTAACGACGACCACCGGCCAGGCCAAGGGCAACGCCGTCCCACCCGCCGCCGCGTCCTTCAATCTCCCCTACGCCGACAACTTCAAGTCCTACGCACCGGGCCATCTGGCAAAGTACTTCTCAGACATGTACGGAGCCTTCGAGACCGCGCCCTGCGACGGAGGCCGCAGTGGCATCTGCCTCAGCCAGCTTGTTCCGCTCGCGCCCATCGCGTGGAAGGGCTCCGACAATCGTCCCTTCACCATCCTCGGCAACCTCGACTGGACCGACTACACCGTCGCAACCGACATCCTCTTCGAGCAGCCTGGCTCCGCCGATCTCATCGGCCGCCTCACCGGCATGAGCGGCAGCGACATACCCAACTCCTACGTCCTCCGCGTCGCAGACACTGGCGCCTGGTCCCTGCGCCGCACCTCCACCGCGCAGGACAAGCGCACCCGGCAGAGCGACATCGTCCTCGCCGCCGGCTCCGTCTCGCCGCTCGGCGTCAAGCAATGGCACCGCCTCTCGCTCTCGTTCAACGGCAGCTCGATCGTACCGCAAATCGACGGCAAGCCCGTGACCATCTACGGCAAGCCCATGGACGCAGTCACCGATCCCACCTACGCAAAGGGAATGGTCGGCCTCGGCACCCTCAACTACGCCCTCGTCCTGTTCGACAACTTCCAGATCACCCCGATAAAGGACACTGGCTCAACAGCCCAAAATTAATTCAACTCTTCACATTAATTCGGCTCGACTTAATTCAATTCGTCATTCCAGCGCAGACCCCACGCGTCGTCATTCTAGCGCAGAGAAATTTCCGTATCTGCCTTGACCTGTTTACAGACTCGCTTCCGTTGAATGACACTGTCGGCTTTTTTGTTGCACCACCCGTCTCCCGTTATACTCAAATCTTCCATGCAGCCAGCCCAGACCACCCACTTCGAGCGTGCGGCACTGAAGAACTACCTGCTGGACCGCGCCTACGACGAGATGTTCTCCGCCCCCGGCGTGCTGCATCCCCACTACCAGCCGCTGCTCGATCACTTCAGCTCGCTGCCCGCCGACGAGCTGCACCGCCGCAAGCAGGCCGCCGACCTCAGCTTCCTCAATCAGGGAATCACCTTCACCGTCTACGGACGTGAAGAAGGCACCGAGCAGATATTCCCCTACGATCCCATCCCCCGCATCGTCACCGCCTCCGAGTGGGCGACGGTCGAACGTGGACTGACGCAGCGCATCACAGCCCTCAACCTCTTCCTCAAGGACATCTACAACGAGGGCCGCATCCTCAAGGACGGCGTCGTCCCGCGCGAGCTTGTCTATAGCTGTAAACACTTCCGCCGCCAGATGGTCGGCCTGCAGGTCCCGCGAAACATCTACGTCGCGGTCTGCGGAACAGATCTTATCCGAATGCAGGACGGCCAGTTCGTCGTCCTCGAAGACAATCTCCGCGTCCCCTCCGGCGTCAGTTACATGCTGACCAACCGCCGCGTGATGAAGCGCATCTTCCCGCAACTCTTCCGCAGCTATAACGTCCGCCCCATCGAGCAGTACACCCAGCTCCTGCTGGGCACGCTGCGCTCGCTGGCACCCGAGGGACGACCCGACCCCAACATCGTCCTCCTCTCGCCCGGAGTCTTCAACTCCGCCTACTTTGAGCACGCCTACCTCGCCCGTCAGATGGGCATCGAGCTGGTCGAGGGCCGCGACCTGGTCACCCACAACAATGTCATCTATATGCGCACCACCAGTGGACTGCGCCGCGTCGACGTCATCTATCGCCGCGTGGACGACGACTTCATCGACCCCATGGCCTTCCGCAAGGACTCGATCCTCGGTGTTGCCGGCCTGTTCAACGCATACCGCGCCGGCAACGTCACCCTGGCCAACGCCTTCGGCACCGGCATCGCGGACGACAAGGCCATCTACGCCTATGTCCCGGAGATCATCCGGTTTTACCTCGGAGAAGACCCCATCCTGCACAACGTCAAGACCTACCTGCTCACCGATCCGAAGTCCCGCCAGCACGTCCTCCAGAACCTCGATAAGCTGGTGGTCAAGGCCGTCGGCGAGAGCGGAGGCTACGGCATGTTGATCGGTCCGCAGTCCACCGCCGCCCAGCGCGAGGAGTTCGCCCGCCGTATCGAATCCGACCCGCGCAACTACATCGCCCAGCCCACCATCGACTTCTCCCGCGCGCCGTGCCTGATCGGTGACCATCTCGAGCCCCGCCACGTCGACCTCCGCCCCTACATCCTCTACGGCGAGAAGGTCACTATCGTCCCCGGCGGCCTCACCCGCGTCGCCCTCAAGCAAGGCTCCCTGGTCGTCAACTCCAGCCAGGGCGGAGGCAGCAAAGACACCTGGGTATTGAGCCAATAACGCACGCGAACCGTAGCCGGAGGAAGACAAAATGCTCAGCCGCGTCGCCGACAGTCTCTACTGGATGAGCCGCTACATCGAGCGCGCCGAGCACTCCACGCGCCTGCTCGACGTCAACCTCAACCTCATGCTCGACGAATCCGCCACCAGCGCCGACCGCCGCTGGCAGCGCATGTTGCACGCCCTCGGCAACCCCAAATCCGTGGTCTGGTCCGGCGACCCCTACGCCCTCACACACTCGCTCCTCTTCGACACCGGTAACAAGGCCTCCATCCTCTCCTGCATCATCGCCGCGCGAGAGAACTCCCGCCACGTCCGCGAGCAGATCTCCACCGAGCAGTGGCACCGCATCAACAGCCTCTACCTCCAGGTGACGCGACCGGAGTTGCAACTCGCCGCGCTCGCCAGCTCCGAGCAGCCCACCGAGTTCCTGCAGCAGGTGATGGAGGCTGTCCATCAGTTCCAGGGCGTCAGCGACTCCACCATGAGCCACGGCGAGGGCTGGCAGTTCATTCAGGTGGGTCGATACATCGAGCGCGCGTCGGCCACGGCGCTTCTTCTCGAGGCCTACCACGCCGATCTCTGGAGCCAGCCCGACCGAATCCCCGAGGGCAACGAGTACCTGGAATGGATGGGCCTGCTCCGCTCCGCCACCGCGTTCGAGGCCTATTGCAAGGTCTACACCGCCGACCTCACCCCAGACCGCATCCTCGAGTTCCTCCTGCTCGACGCCGAGTTCCCCCACTCCCTGCGCTTCGCCATCGACAACCTGCAACATGCCCTCGAGACCATCGAGGGAGAGAGCGGACGCAGCCGCGCCGAACCCCTGCGCCGTCTCTCCGGCCGCCTCCAGGCCATGCTCAGCTACTCCAGCGTCGATGAGATCCTCACCGGCGACGTCGTCGCCTACCTGCGCGGCATCCAGATCGAGTGCTGCGCCATCCACCAGGCCATCTACAACCTCTACATCGACTACTCCGTCCAGGCCGCGCTGGCCGGGTGAAGCAGCGTAAGAGCTAAGTTCAAATTGACGCGCAACCAAGGAGGAGCATGTACTACTCAATCCGTCATCTGACCAAGTTCCTCTACGCCAACCCGGTGAGCGAGTCCATGATGGAGACGCGCATGCATCCGCGCAGCGACCAGAACCAGCGCTGCCTCACCTTCCATCTCTCGGTCAGCCCGCGCTGCCGCGTCTTCAGCTACAGAGACCACCTGGCCAACCAGGTCCACCACTTCGACATCCCCGGCCAGCACGGCCAGTTGGTCATCGTCGCCGAGTCGCTGGTCGAGGTGCAGCCCGCAGCAGTCGTCCCCGAAGCCCTCGCGCCAGCCGCCTGGGTCGAGTTGGACAGCCTCGTCCAGCAGGGTGACTACTGGGAGATGCTTCTGCCCAGCGAGTTCACCGCTCCCACGCCCGCACTCGAAGCCTTCGCCGAACTTCTCGATGTGCGCCGCCGCGACGACCCGCTCAGCCTCCTACACCAGCTCAATCTGCAGATGTACAACCACTTCGAGTACGTCCCCAAGTCCACCAAGGCAGACTCGCCCATCGACCTCGCGCTGCTCACCCACGCCGGCGTCTGCCAGGACTTCGCCCACATCATGATCGCGCTGGTCCGCAGCAAGCTGCGCATTCCATGCCGCTACGTCAGCGGATACCTCTTTCACAGCCAGGGCGACAACGACCGCTCGGCCACCGCGGCCACCCACGCCTGGGTCGAGGCGCTGCTGCCCGAGATGGGTTGGGTCGGCTTCGATCCCACCAACCACCTCGTCGCGGGCGACCGCCACATCCGCACCGCCATCGGCCGCGACTACGCCGACGTGCCGCCCACCCACGGCATCTTCCGCGGCCATACCGCCAGCGAGCTCACCGTCGCCGTCCGCGTCACGCCGAGCGAAGGCACGCCGCCGCTCGACCAGGAGCTCCCCGTCCCCGAAGAGTGGTCCACCCTCGTCGAGCGCGCCCAGGCCCTCCCCGACCTGCCACCACCCCCCACCCGCCAGCAACAGATGGCCCAACAGCAGCAGTAGTAGATAAATCACAGCAGGTTTAGATGTGGAGGCTCCGCAGCCCGCTGCGCGCCGCCTGCCCCATTCATCGCAGTCTTTGGAAATGACCGGCGTTCGATCCTTGCCCCGGCCAACCCGCTCCACTAAGCTATTCTCATGTACGAAGACTTCATCGTCACCGATCGCTGGACCGCCGAGCCGCTGCACTGCGTCTGGAAGGGCACCATCGTCGCCATCGCCACGCGCCATGCCGACTCGACCGACATCCGTTTCGCCGTCAACGGCCGCTCCGTCTGGATCGCCCTGCCCAACCTTGCCTGGGTCGAGCAGAAGCGCCGCACCGGAAACGTCATCACCGACGCGCTCGCAGCCCAGATCGCAGGCCGCTATCTCAAGACCGCCATCGAGTCCGGATTCGACAACGACCGCGACATCTACACCCTCACCGTCGATGAGGTCCTGGACCTCGCCAACGTAGTCGTCCGCGAGGCTGGAGGAACCACCAAACTCCCCAGCCTCCCCATCATCCACCGGAATGTCGAGCCGGAGAAGGAGCTTGGCATCCGCCTCCCCGGAGAACCAGCCGCATAAGTCCTGCTGCTGCGCGTACTTTTGCCGATCTTTGTTTTTGTTGTCATCCTGAGCGGAGCAACTCGCGGTCTCATCGCGAGTTGCACAGTCGAAGAGCCTGTCCTGAACGCAGTTGAAGGAACCCCGATAGGTTCGCCTCGCCAGCACCGCGCATAGCTTTTTACCACGGTGCCTGAATTCAGATGGAGTCACCGCAAAATGCTCTCCCGTCGCCGATTTCTCGTCACTCTCCCCGCGCTCGCCATCGCACCGCGCCTCGCAGCAGCCCAGTCCTTCCTCTCGCCCTTCCGCCAGAAACCCATTCCCCCGCAGCCCGTCTTCGTCTACTTCGGCACCGACACCGCGAAGGGCATCGCTCGCGGAATCTATCTCTCCCGCTTCGATCCTGCCTCCGGCCTTCTCACGCCCCCAATCCTGGTCGCCGGAACCCTGCGTCCATCCTTCCTCGCCATCTCACCCAACACCGTAGGTCCTCGCCACCTCTACGCCGTCAACGCCGTCAACGACGCCTCAGCCTCCATCACCAGCTTCCTCGTCGACTCCGCAACTGGCGCGCTCAGGCCTATCAGCCAGGTCTCCTCCGCCGGCGCGGGTCCCTGCTACATCTCGCTCGACGCCACCGGCGAAGCTGCCTTCGTCGCCAACTACTACGGCTCCTCCATCGCCTCCTACCGAGTCCTTCCCAGCGGAGCGCTCACCGAGCCGGTAGTCCGCATCGACTATAAGAACCCGAAATTCGGCCATCGCGGCCCCAATGCCGTTCGCCAGGACGTTCCCCACCCCCACTCCGTTCACCTCTCACCAGACAACCGCTTCCTGCTGGTCAACGACCTCGGCTCCGATCACATCTCCGTCTTCCTCATCGACCCGGCCACCGCCCGCCTCGGCCCGCCCGCGCTCTTCTCCAACAACCGCCCCGGCTCCGGCCCGCGCCACATCGCCTTTCACCCCAACGGCCGCTGGCTCTACTCCATCAACGAGCTCGACTCCACCATCGACCGTTTCCTCTGGACCACCACCAGCTCCCAAACCGACCCCAAGGGCCTGCTCGTCAACACCGGCGCGCCCGTCAAGACCATCGCCCCCAGCTTCCCCGTCGCCAAAAACACCGCCGCCGAGGTCGCCATCTCGCTCGATGGCAACTTCCTCTACGCCAGCAACCGCGGAGAAGACTCGCTCGTCGTCTTCCGCATTGCCCCCGCCGACGGCGCGCTCACCCTCGTCCAGCGCATCTCATGCGGCGGCAAAACCCCGCGCCACTTCACCCTCGACCCCTCTGAACGCTGGCTCCTCTGCGAAAATCAGGACTCCGCCTCCATCACCATCTTCCGCCGCGACTCCGCCTCCGGCCGCATCGGTGGCCCCACCCAGTCCATCCCCCTCGACTCCCCCATGTTCGCCCTCTTCGCATGACGCTCATACCCACGCGCGTGCCGCTGGTTCGACCGCACGCTCACTGTCGAAGTCACATTGATTGGGTCGCAACCGGCGCTGATGCAGGCGTGGCAGCAGGTGGAGCGGAATGGCCCAGTGTCACATGCACAACGTCGCCCTGCACCACGCGTCGTCCAGCCTGTGGGCTCTGCGCCGTGACGATGCCGGAGGTATGGCCAATCGCGGCGGCTGGTGCGGCAGCAGGCACTCGATTCTGTGTCTGTCCTATGCTGGCTGCCGCAGTGGGCAAAGCGTTCTCCGAGACCGCAGCCAGATGCAATCCGGCGCTGGCCGCGCGCACGTTGGCGGCGGAATAGCTCAGTCCGACCAGCGACGGCATCGCATACGCATTCGGCTGCGCGCTGGCGGGATCGCTCACCAGCAGACTGACCCGCGGTCCATCGACTCCGCTGGCGTTGGCCGGCGGCGTCTGCGTCAGCACCACGTCGGGGTCGCCGGCAATGGCGAGGTGCGCCACCGCGCCCAGCTCCAGCGATAGCCGCCGAATGCCAATGGTCGCGGCGCGCTCCGTCTGGCCCGTCAAGTCGGGAATCTCCACGCGCTGCCCCCCCAGCGACTCGGTGATGCGCACCGGCCACTCGCGGCGCACGCGCGAACCCGCCGCGGGGTCCTGCGACAAAATGCGCCCGGCGGGAACGTCTGCGGAGTAGAACCTGTTCTCCAGATTGAGTGCAAGCCCCTGTCGACGGGCCAGGCTGTTGGCGTCGGCCACACTCAGGCCGCTCAGATTGGGCACCACCGCCTCGCGTCCATGGATCGCCAGCCGCATCGCGATGAACGCAGAGATCAACGCAACGGCAACCAATGCCAACGCGCCCAGTACGAGCGTGAAAAAGCGTTTCATCGCAGGATCAAACTCCACATGCGGCGCTTCGATTATCTCACCATGGCCGTCAAGACATCCGGCGTGAGTCGCCGAGCTGCACTTCGCGCTTACTCCAGCGTATTGCCGCCGTTGACCGAGATCTTCTGCCCGGTAATAAAACCAGCCTCGTCGCTGGCCAGAAACACAACCGCGCGCCCCACGTCGGCGGGCACTCCCATGTGTCCCACCGGCACGGCCTGCGCATACGCCAGCTTGTCGGCTTCCGGATCGTTGGCATGCCGCTCGGTCGGAATCCAGCCCGGGGCCACCAGGTTCACCGTCACGCCCGTCGGCCCCAGCTCGCGCGCCCACGAGCGCATCTGCCCAAGCTGCGCTCCCTTCGCCGCAACGTAGTTGGCGAAGCGCGGATTGCCCACCTCCACCACCTCGCTGCCGATCTGGATGATCCGTCCGAAGCCGCGCTCCCGCATTCCCGGCAGCACGGCGCGCAGAATCAGCAGCGGCGACTTGACGAAGTACTCAAGCTGGTCCACATACGACTGCCAGGTCTGCTCTTCGATCGAGAGCATGGGCTGCGGCCCTGTGGCATTCATCACGGCAACGTCGATCGGCCCCAGGTTCGCCTCCACCTCGCGCACCATCCGCGCCACCGCGGCCTCGTCGCGCACGTCGGCGTGGAACGGCTGCGCCACCAGCTTGCGCGCACCGAGTTCGGCACACAGCCGCTGGGCCCGCTCGGCGCTGGCATAGTAGTTCACCGCGACGCGATACCCCGCCTCGGCAAGAGCAACAACCATGGCAGCGCCTAGCCCGCGCGCCCCTCCGGTAACCAGCGCAGTTCGATTCATGCCTCAAAGAATATCGTCTTTTCGCTAGTTCCATCAACGCGCTCCGGCGTTGCTTCCCAGCCGTCCTATCGCTGCATTATGCTATCGAGCTATGAACCGTCTCCTCATCGCCGCCGCCCTCTCTCTCCTCGCCATTCCTCTTGCCGCACAGTCTCAGGTCGCCGCGACAAAGACCGCCCCGCCAACCGGCTTCACCAATTCCATTGTTCTGTGGCCCACGGGCGCTCCGTTGGCACAGGGAACAACCGAGGGCGACATCCCCAAGCTCTTCACCTATCCCGCCACGGGTGCCGGTCCGCACAGTGCCGTCATCGTGATGCCCGGCGGAGGCTATACCCATGAGGTCATGGAGCAGGAGGGCGCGGCCGAGGCGCGCTGGCTCGTTGCGCACGGCATCTCCGCCTTTGTGCTGGAGTACCGGCTCGCACCCGCCTACGCATACCCCGCGCCCATGCTGGACGCCTCGCGCGCCATACGCTACGTCCGCTCGCACGCCGCGGATCTCAGTGTGAACCCCAGCCAGATCGGCGTCTGGGGATTCTCCGCCGGCGGTCATCTCTCCGCATACATGGCTACCACGCACAAGCCTGGCGATCCCACCGCCGCCGATCCCATCGACCGCGTCTCCGACCGCCCCGACTTCGCCATCGTCTCCTACGGTGTACTCGCGTTGGATCTCTACACCCGCTCCGGCACGGTTCCCTTGCAAACCCTCATCGGCCCACACCCCACGCAAGCCGCCATCGATGCCGTCGACCCGTTCAAGCACGTCTCCACCGACACCAGTCCCTGCCTCATCTACTCCACCACTGGAGACAGGACGGTTGACCCGCGCAATGCCACCGAGTTTTACGAGGCCCTAAAGTCCGCCGGCGTCCCCGTAGAACTGCACATCTTCGAGCTTGGGGCCCACGGCACGCACATGGGAGTAGACCAGCCCCCTGCGATGCGCGAACTCACCCTCTTCCCCACGCTGCTCACCAACTGGCTGCAACTTCACGGCTGGATGGCTCCACAGCCATAGGGTTCCAGCATCGTGGCAATCCGGAACCGCAGTAAACCACCCGCGAATCTGTGGAAACTCTCTGCTCTATTTCACTCCCGCAGGCTTATCTATCGCCTGTTTTCACCGCCAACCTCGCGGTTTCCCTCCACTCCGCTTATCGATGCAATGGCTTATGACCCCATCTCCAGTGCCCGGAACTTATCCACAGAATTCTTTAGTTTTGCACTTGCATGCACAGGCACCCCACTCCTAATGTCTCTTCAACTGATGACCGAGCAGCGAGTCGGTGGTTGGGTTCAAAGGCAGGGCCGGACGGTCGTTCCCAGACGAAAGTCGAAGGTTTGATCGTTCGGTAGCCAGAGGGTTGGTCGAAGACGTAAGTCCAAGATCGGCAGGAAGGCGATGCCGGAGGGTTCAGCAACCGATGAGAGTCGGAGGTTGGGTTCGCGGGCAGAGCTGGAAGGTTGGCAGTCGGCGCAAGCCGGAAGCCATCTGGAAGGCGAAGCTGGAAGGTTGGCACTCGGCGAAAGTCGGAGGCTGGCCGGAAGGCACAGCCGGAGGGTCGGCCAAGGGCGCAAGCCGATGGTTGGCACAACGGCTCAATCGGAGAGTCGGCCACGGCGCAAGTCGATGGTTGGCACAACGGTTCAATCGGAGAATAGACCAGAGGCGCAAGCCGATGGTTGGAGCAACGGTTGGGCTGGATGATCTATTGAAGGCGCAAGCCGAAGAGAGGTCGGAAGATTGGGCTGGAAGATTGATCAAAGGCGCAAGCTGGAGAGAGGTCGGAAGGCGGAGCCGGCGGATGCAGCAACCGATGAGAGTCGGAGGTTAGGTTTGAAGGCAGGGCCGGAAGGTCGGTCGAAGGCGCAAGCTGGAGGTTGACTGGAAGGTCGAGCCGGAAGATGAATCGAAAGCGCAAGCTGGAGGTTCATCGGATGGCATGGCCGGAGGATCGGCAGGCGGCGACGGTCGCAGGTCGGTCGAAAGGCGGAGCCGGAAAGTCAGTCGGCGGCGCAAGCTGCGGGTTGGCCGGAAGGTTGGGCCGGAGGGTCGGTCGCCAGCGAAAGTTGGCGATGAATCGGAAGGGTTGCCGGAAGGTTGGTCGCCAACGCAAGTTGGAGGTCGGTCGGAGGGCAAGCCGGAAGATTGGTCGGTGGCGCAAGCCGCGGACAGACCGGATGGCTGGCCGTTGGATCTGATGCCGATATTCAGTCGGAGGTTGAGTTGGAAGGCGATGCCGGAAGGTTGGCAGACGACGCAAGTCGGCAGTCAATCGGAAAGCGAGGCTGAAGGGTAGATCGGCGGCGCAGGTCGCAGGATGGCTCCTCGGTAGCCGGAAGGCGCAACACCCGATTAGAACTGCGAGTTCTTCATGATGAAACGCCAGAGACCCGACGGGATCTCTGGCGTTTTCGTTTAACCCCAGTCCGCGCCTGACACCCCGTCCGCGCGGCTGTCCCTCGATTCTTCGCGCCTGGCCTCTCTCATTTGCCTATGCACTTTGATTTACTTGCATTACATCCCCGGAACCGTGAAAATTCCAGATGCCGTTATAACCCGGCAAGACAAATAGGATAAACATGAAAACGAGAATCGATCTTGTGCCAATGCTGGCACTGGCGCTCACGCTGAGTGGCGTTACGTTGACGATGGCAGCACAGGCCGGTGCCCGATCCAATGCTGCTCCGCACAGGCCGCAAGGCCCATGTGACATATACGCCGCCGCCGGCGACCCCTGCGTGGCCGCCCACAGCACCACGCGCGCGCTATACGCCTCATACAACGGCCCGCTCTACCAGGTTCTGCGCCAGTTGGACCGCAAGACGCTGGACATCGGCGTCGTTCAGCCCAAGGGGCCGGATGCGGGTGGTTACGCCAACGCGGCCGCTCAGGACGCGTTCTGCGCCAATACGTACTGCTGGATCACCACCATCTATGACCAGTCCGGCCAGCACAACAACCTGACCCAGCCGCCCCGCGGCGGATTCAGCGGCCCAGCCATGGGTGGCTACGACAACATCCCAATCGCCGACATGGCTCCGATTACGGTGATGGGCCACAAGGCGTACGGCGTCTTCATCGAGCCAGGCATGGGCCTCCGCGTGGATGACGCCAAGGGCACCGCAGTAGATGACCAGGCGGAGGGGCAGTACTGGGTCATTAACGGCCAGCACTTCAACGCCGGCTGCTGCTTCGACTACGGCAACGCCGAGATCGACAGCCGCGACGACGGTAACGGCACCATGGAAACCGCCTACTACGGCGACGCCGCCTCCTGGTATCACGGCAACGCTCCCGGCCCGTGGATCATGACCGACCAGGAGAACAACCTGGTTGGTTGTGCGAACCCGGATGGATCCAAACTCTGCGCAAACCTGCCAAACATCCCCTGGCGATTCGTGACTGCGATCGCCAAGGGAGAGCCGCACCACTGGACATCAATGGGCGGCGACGCACAGCGGGGCACACTGTCCGTCATGTTCAACGGACCACGCGTCAACTCCACCTATGATCCGATGCGCAAGCAGGGGGCTATCCTGCTGGGCAACGGCGGCGACAACAGCAACGGCTCGCAGGGCACCTTTTATGAAGGCGCGATGACAGCCGCAGGTACCTTCCCGACCGACGCCACCGACCAACTGGTGCAGGCCAACATCGCGGCCGCCAAGTACGATCTGCAGCAGTTGAGCCTGGCGCCGGATTCGACAACTGAAACTCCGGTGGCACTCCTGACATCGCCGGGACTCCAGACGTTCTCACCGGGGTCCTCGCAGGTCACTTGGGTGACGTTCAGGAATACGACGGGTGCGCCAGCGGAGGGCCTCACCTTGAGCATATCCGTGCCCAAGCAGTGGACCTCTTTAGTTCCGGGCAGCACTAGAACATCGGCGACGATCCCTTATCCGGTCGCGCCGGGTGCGAGAGTGAGCACAACCTTCAAGGTAACCTCGGGGCCGACGGCCTTCAACGGCGACCTGGTCGGCAATGCCGTGTGGACGAGCGGCGGAAAGCAGTCTACGGCGGCGATGGCTGAAAAGGTGCGCAACGTCAGCCCGGTCAAGATCAATGAGTTTCGCATCAGCACCAGCACTCCGGTCGACACGAGAGGCGTGGCCTTCGGCGGCGGTTATGGGATGAATGCGACGAACTCGTTCATCGAGCTTTACAACGCCGGTGCCCGCAGCGTCGATATATCAAACTGGACGCTGACCGAGCATCCGACGCAGCAGGCGATTTTTTCGGCGGTGAAGATTCCATCTGGGACGAGACTGGCGGCTGGCGGCTTCTATGTGCTTGGCCTCTCCAACTCCGGGCTGGCCGTCCCGGCGCGTGCGGGCAATTCCACCATTTACGTCAGGACCACGAGTGGCATGACGGCTGGCGATTCGATCAGCATCGACACCGGCTCCAACGCGGAGACCCGCAAGATTGTAAGTGTCGGGACAGTGGCCAGCAACAATACGACGCTGTGGCAACCCCTCCCCGACGGTCCGATACTTAAGATCCCCGCCGGCTCAACCAACGTGCCTGTCACGAGCATCTTGCCCTACCTCTATGTCCCACCCCCCGTCGGCGCGACACCTTCGCCATTTGCCAGGACATCAGACATCGCGGTCGGCGAGAAGATCGCCATCGGCTACGGCGGCTCCTATCCCACCGTCGCAGGAGCCATGGAGCGATACGAGGTGGCCACGGTCACTGCGGTCGGCAAGCAGGGCACGCAAGCCTTCCTGGGGGCGGACGCGACCGCCGGCTCGACCAACATCAAGGTGACGTCCGTCGCCAACATCTCGGTCGGTGACAAGATCAGGTTGGACATCGACAGTGTCGGCCATGGGATCGAGACCGTCACGGTAACGCGTGTCGGTACGCAGTCCAGCCGCTCGGCCTTGCTGGCGAGTGCAAGCGCCGACGCGACGAATATTGGAGTTCGCAACGGGAACGGTCTCGCTGTTGGCGACAAAATGATCCTTGGCGCGCCAGGGGAGACGGTTACCATCACCGCCGTTGGCGCCCCGAGTCAGACCAGCACCGCTGTAGACTTTACGCCGGCCCTCGCGATGGCGCATGCCACCGGTGAGGTGGTGACAGATCCGGGCACAGGCCTCGACCTGGCCGCCCCGCTGCGGTTCAACCATGCGGCCAACCTCCCCTTCAGCGATCGGGGAACGGGGATCAGCTTCCAGCCCGCGACGGCCTTTGTCCACCAGAGCAACGAGCCCGTGCAGGCACTCGGCACCGGCATCACGCTCGACAGCCCCCTCGCCCTCAACCACGCGATCAACGCAGTGGTGCGCGACGCCGCGGTTACGACCGCCGGCTACCAAGGGATGACGCAGCCCAACCAGTGGTTCGGAGGCCCCGCCCTCTCACCGGCCGCCGGCAGCATGGTGCTGCGTGACGCGGCTGGTCTTGTCGTCGACAGCCTCAACTACGGCCTCCTTGTCGATCCATGGGCCGCCGAGGGTTACCAGGCCGCCTCCGGATCAGGGCAGAGCGGCTGCCGCGTGACTGCGCCCGGCCCCGGCAGAAGCGTGGGCCGCTTCCCGGATGGCGCCGACACTGACAGCAACTGCACCGATTTCCTGACGCAGACCGCATCCACTATGGCTGATACTGCGGCAGGCGCAACCAATATCAAAGTCGCCACCGTGGCAGACTTTGAGGCAGGCCAGACGATCGTGATTGATGATGCGGGCGCCAACACCGAGACCGCTGTTATCGCGACGGTTGGCACGGCAGGCGCCAGCACGATGCGCAACGAGACCGGTGTGGGCGCAACCATGATTCAGGTCGCCAGCACGGAAGGCTTCAGCGCCGGCCAGACCATCACCATCGACAGTGGAGCGAACATGGAGACGGCGGTGGTTACCACTACCGCCAGAAGAGGCCCGGGCCCCATCACCGTCACCGCGCCGCTCAAGTCTGTGCATGCGGCAGGCGCTCAGGTCTCCGGTACAGGCATCACCCTTGCTGGTGCATTGGCCCAAGCTCATGCCAGCGGGGCGCAGATCGCCGGCAGCGCTCCACCCACGCCCGGTGCGCCCAACCAGTACTACCGGAGACGTCATTGATGGTGCCTGTACAACTGACTGATACAGCCTATTCGAGGGTCGGATAGTCCGGCCTTTGATTGTCGGGCGGAGTTGGATAGGCCTTGCTGCCGTCGTTAAGTTCAAGGCGGACGTAATCCCAAACAACTCCTGTAGTGACATCTCCGGCGGGAACGGTAAAGGTCATCTCATTCGCGCCCTGCTTCAGCAAAGCGGCATCGAACTTCTGGTCGTACTGGTACCAGACACCCTTATCGGTGTTGTAGCGCAGCGCGTTGGTGGAGACGGGACGGATGGAACCAACCTCCTGTCCGTTGACGCCGATGGACAAGCCGCCGCCGTCGGCCCCGGCCAGCGCAATGCGCAACACGGCCGAACCCTGCGGCGCTTTGGGCATGTTGAACTTGACGGTCCATGTGGTGGCCCGGCCACGGCCCCAATCCCGCCATGGATCATCCTTGCTGGGCGGAGTGTTGACCCAGCCGAAGCGCTGGTTGTAGGGGTCCTTGGCGGCGGGATTCAACCAAGCGGTAGTGGTGGAGTGGGGAACCTCCTCGAAGAACCAGTCCTTGGCGGGATTGCTCCTGCCGATGGTGTAAGAAACGTCGTTGGGGAAGAGACCGGAATAGCGCAGCGGCCAGCCCCATAGCCAGTAGTTGGCGCCGTCGCCCTTTAGAAACTTGTCGCTGGTGCGGTCGGGATAGCCGATCTCCCAGAGCTGCTTGCCATAGCGAATGGGCATCCAGTCGAGTTTGCCGAGATCGATCTTCTTGCCGGCTTCCACGGTGATGTCTGTCTTGGCGTACTCGCCCAACACACCATCGGCAAAGGCATGCAGCGTGTATTTGCCGGGGCGCACGTTGGGGATGGTGAATCTGCCGTCCGCGTCACCGACGACCCAGAACTGATAGTAGTCGCCATCGTGTGGCCAGGTGACGATGTTCCCGTTGCCGCTACGCGACTGGTACCCGCCTCCAACTCCGGCCCCCTGGTAGTTTGGGTGGGCCAGGCCGACGGTCAGATGAGGAAGCGTCTTCTTCGCCGCCTGCGGATCGTCGAGAACAAGTTGTCCGGCGACGGTGGTGCGGCCGTCCTTGTGCGGGTAATCTACACCATCGACCCAGCTATAGGGCCATGCGGCCTTTACGGATTTCGATTTGGCGACCGCGTCATTCCACAGAGCCATGGCGTTGTCATGCCATTCCGCGGGCACGGCCGGCATTCCGCTGCCAGAGGTAGCCTTCAGCTTGTCGAGCTCGGCCTGCGATGGGTCCTTGGGGTCGTCCAACGAATTGAAGTAGACAAAAATAGGACCGACGACATGCTTCCAGCTCTCGCCATTGGGGATGTTGTTGCCGGAGCCGCCGGCATAGTGACCGGAGGTCCAGTAATCCAGCAGGGTTGCTCCCATGTGGGCGACCAGATCGAGTTTCTCCGGGCCGCCGCCGATGTACTCGTTGGACGGGTTGATGAAATAAACGCCGATGTGGTCCTTGGTGCTGGACCAGCCCCACGCGGTTAGTTTGTCCATGACAGCGCAGTAGCTGTACTTGTGTTCGACGGAGTTCTTATAGACACCGTCCAGAATGATGCTCTGCTCTTTGGCGTGAATGACGACGCCGGACCGCTGGTCCTGATTGGCGATCATGAGCTGGTTGCGGTCTTTGTCGACGGAGATCCAGTTGAAGGTGGGATTCATCTGCAGGATGAAACGGCTCTCGCCCTCGCCGGCGGGAGGATAGGAGGCCGGGTGGGTGTATTCGGCGTAGGTGTAGAAGCCGCTGACGCCTCGCTCCAGGGTATAGCGAACTTCAATGTCCATGCCGCCACGACCTGCGCCGGAGGGAACGCCTGAACGGGCAGCGCCGGGACCAAACGGTCCACCTGCGCCAAGAGCTCCGGGGCCTCCCGCACCGGGAGCACTGGGAGCAACGGGAGCGCCAGCACCTGCTCGCAGTGCACCACCCGCACCGGGACCACCTGCAGCCGGAGCGCCACCGCCGCGAACGCCCGGAGTGCCGGGATTAACGCCCTTCACGGAGACCTCGGCGCGCTGACCGCCGTTGGTTGACGGGTCAATGGTCACCTTTGCAGTGACGGTACCGGCGGGCGTCTGCTCCCAGTACTCGCTGCGAGCATTTGGGATGTCGATGCCGTGATAGTAGACCGTCGTCATATTCCCGTTGCTCTTCAGGATGGTGGCCTTGACGATGCCGTTGTCGAGAGTCCAACTGTCGCCGTTGTCGGTGAGGGTCACAGGGTCGTTGACCGTGACTTTGGCTACCTTTGGCAGCACATGGGCGACAGGTTGCATGTGGGCGCCAGGCTGCATTTTGGCGGCCTGTTGCGCCAACACGCCGTATGTCAGCGCCACTGCCAGGGCAAGAAACAGGGATACGAAGAGGAGCCTTGTTTTGGTCATGGCAACCTTTCAGAACTTATTATTAGATGGTTGAACTTGGGCTTTCCGAGGTCAGAGAAGCATAGTAGTCCCGCCATAGTTCCGTCAATGCGGAAGGCTGGAAGTCCGTGATCTGGAATCTCTTTCTGCCCTGATTCGCTTGGGTTGCACCGCTCCAGAAGGTTTGTTGCCAACCTGCTGAAATATCCGGTTTTGAGTGAAGGGCCAAAGGGGTCATTACTTGCGACCTTCTTATGTATGCCTCCTCAGGAAAGGGAACGAACTTGTCCGCGCAGGAGGCGGGTTTGTCCGCGCGGCTGTCCCTCGATTCTTCACGCCTGGCTGCCAAAATCACATTCGTTGTTGTGCGGGGGGGGGTACCCCCCCCCTCGTTTTTGTGCCTCGTAAAGTTCCTGAATTCAACGCACTATGCGATTCAACGCGCAAAGCACCCCTTCAAAACAGCTTACAGCTATCAATAAGAAAACAAACTGGTTATAAATTACCCTGCGCGCAAACAAGCGAGGCCCAACTGGTGGCCGCGGCAGGGGCAAGCTACCGCGCCGATTGCTGTTGACTGCAAAGAAGAGAGGCCCGACTGACGCGCCGGGCCTCTCTCATTTATCTACTACCTCAATTATACCGGATGGAGCATAACTACTATGCCAACTATTTCTCGCTAATTTTCATGGCTAACATGCGTTTTTTGTTCGATTTGCCGGATTGACACCGGATTGAGACCCTTGACAAGATTCTCCGGGTTCGTCAGCTCGAATGCCCACTCATCGCCGAGTGCGCGATGAATGGGGCACCCGGCCTTAGCGGGCGGCGGACTTGCGCGGCCGGCCACCCAATGCTCCGTTGGCGCGGGCGGCGGTGCGCTTGGCCAGGCTGCGGGCCTTGCCTCCCTCCGCACCCAGCCGCGCCGCCATCCACTTGCGCGAGCCGAACGAGCCTTCAAGCAGATTCGGGACGTTGATTCCCTCATCCAATGCCGGAAAGTAGAGGCCAAAGCCCGATGGGGTGATCTCAATCTCTTCGAGCTGCGACGGCGTGGCATCCTCCAGGCCCTGCACATCCGCCGGATTGAACATGACATCAAGTTTGGTGGAGAGACTGATGATGATCCGGTTCGCCTGCTTGTTGTAGCGCACGGCAACAGCCATGGGGGTGGTGGCCTGCATCCTCTTGGCCCGACGTGTAGCTGCCAAATAATCTTTATGGCTAATTAGGCTTTTGCTTTCCATGCATCTCCTCCCAAGTGGTGCATAGCTGCGGAATATAGGGCACCAGCGCCCGAATCATTCGATTCACTTCCGGATCGCTCAATCTGTATTGATCGCGGAGCGTTGGTAGACCGTTCGGGCAGTTTAAGTTGAACAGCGCTTCCCCACCGTAGCCGAAGACGTGGACGTGCGGCGGGGGATGGTCGTTCGGCCAGATGACTACGCGCAGATGCCCAATTCTCAGGATGGTTGGCACAGAAGCAGCATACCATATTCCCAACCGCTTGGGTTATTTTGTGTTTTTGCTACTCGTTGGCCTGAACCCACATCTCAGAAGCGAGATGTGGGGCACCCGGCACTCATCCGCTCTCGAAGCAGATCAAATAGCACAATAAACAACGGGCGGACTCTGAAGAGTCCGCCTTTGGGTTTGATACGCGAAGCGTCGAGGACGGCACGAAATGCTATTGGAAGGTCATCTCGAGTTTGACGCCGGAGTAGTTGGTTCGCGGGGCGATCTGGCGGCCGGGGCCTTGCTCGAAGTAGACCAGGCCGTAGCGCTCCATGGTCTTGAGCGTGCGCGATAGGTTCGACTTGGCGCGCCCGGTCGTCTGGGCCAGTTCGGTGAGCGATGGCGGCTGCCTACTGCCAGACGACTTGGACGCCGTAGGCGGCGAACTTGGAGTCGGAGGTGAGAACGGGAAGGTTCTCTTCCAGCGCCTGGGCGATGATCATGCGGTCGAATGGGTCGCGATGGTGAGGAGGCAGGACCTCGGCGCGAAGAATGTGCGCGCGGAGAATGGGAAGCAGTGAGATGGCCTGCGCGTCCATCTCGTCCATGAGGTACTGGATGGAGGAGCCAGCCGCGGCAAGCCTGCCCTTGCCGATCTTGATGGAGAGTTCCCAGAGAGAAGCGGCGCTGACGATCAACTCATTCGCGTCCGTGCTGAGGATCTGGTGGACGCGGCGGGTAAGAGACTCCGGCTCGCAGACCCACCAGACCAGGACGTTGGAGTCGAGAAGGTATCTCAGATGTCGCCCTTTGTGGTGAGAGGCGCGTCAAGCATGAGGCTTGCGATCTCTTCATCCATGGCATCGAACTTCCGCGCCCAGTCCGGAGGCAGTTGCAGCTTGCCCCTGAGGCGGCCGGGCGTGCGGCTGCCGGGGTGCGCAGCGAGCGGAACCACAACCAGCTTGACGACAGGCCTTCCGGCGCTGGCCAGAACCACCTCTTCGCCACTCTGCGCCGCGTCCATGAGCTTGGCGTGGACGGCGTTGCCGGGTTGGAGTTCTATCTGCATATTTCGAGCCTAGTCGTACAGGAATAACGAGTCAATGCAAAACGGGCGGACTCGAATTGAGTCCGCCCGTCGTTGTTTGTTTTTGCACTAGGGCGCGAGGCGCTTTCACGCGAAGCGTCGAGGACGGTACCCTTCGACAAGCTCAGGGCAGGCTACGTGCTATTCGGCGGCCATTTCTTCTTGTTCGCCTTCCATGCGCATGAGTTCGAGTTCGTGCTCTTCGGCCTCGATGGCGGCGGAGACTTCCTGCTGCACCTGGGCTGCCGCTTCCTCCAGCTCTGGCGAGAGCTGGACGTTGCGGTAGTACTCCATGCCGGTGCCGGCGGGGATGAGGCGGCCGACGATGACGTTCTCCTTGAGTCCGCGCAGCGTGTCGATGGAGCCGTTGATGCTGGCTTCGGTCAGTACGCGGGTGGTCTCCTGGAAGCTGGCCGCGGAGATAAACGAATCCGTCGAGAGCGACGCCTTGGTAATTCCCAGCAGCAAGCTACGCCCGATGGCGGGACGACCGCCGTTCATCAGCACGCGCTGGTTCTCCTCGTTGAAGCGGAAGCGGTCCGTCTGCTGTTCGAGCAGGAAGGTGGTGTCGCCGACCTCCTCGATCTTGACCCAGCGCAGCATCTGGCGAACGATGGTCTCGATGTGCTTGTCGGAGATGGTGACGCCCTGCAGGCGGTAGACCTCCTGGATCTCGTTGACCAGGTACATCTGCAACGCGCGTTCGCCGAGCACCTCGAGGATGTCGTGCGGATTGCGTGGCCCGTCGATGAGCGGGTCGCCGGCGCGCAGGCGTTCGCCCTCCTGCACGTTGACGTAGACGCCGCGGGGAACGCTGTACTCCTCTTCCTGCCCGTTGTCCGCGGTGACGTATACCTTGCGCTGACCCTTGGCGACCTCGCCGAAGCGGACCACGCCGTCGATCTTGCTGATGATGGCGGGATCGCGCGGCTTGCGCGCCTCGAAGAGTTCGACGACGCGCGGCAGACCTCCGGTGATGTCCTTGGTGCGCGTTGTTTCGCGCGGGATCTTGGCCAGGATGTCGCCGGGGAAGAGCTCGTCGCCGTCGGCCACCATGAGGTGGGCGCGCGATGGCATCAGGTAGCGCTTGCTTCCGCTGGCGGCCTTGATGATGATGGCGGGCTGGCGCTTCTCGTCTGTGGAGTCGGCGACCACAAGACGGCTGAGCCCGGTGACCTCGTCGACCTCGTCGTTGAGCGTGACGCCTTCCTGCAGGTCCTTGAAGTGGACGATGCCGGCGATCTCGGTGAGCAGTGAGAAGGTGTAGGGGTCCCACTCGCCGAGGATGTCTCCCTGCTTGACCTTGGTTCCCTCCTCGACCTTGAGCTTGGCGCCGTAAACAATGGCGTAGCGCTCCTTCTCGCGTCCCTTGTCGTCCACAATGGCGATGGATCCGTTGCGGTTCATCGCCACCAGGCCGCCGTCCTTGCTGCGCACGGTGACCAGGTTGATGAAGCGGATGGTTCCGGCGTTCTTGGCCTCGATGTGCGAGGCGTCGGAGACGCGGCTGGCCGTTCCGCCGATGTGGAAGGTGCGCATGGTGAGCTGCGTGCCGGGCTCGCCGATGGACTGTGCCGCGATGACGCCAACGGCCTCGCCCATCTCCACCAGCTTGCCGGAGCCGAGATTGCGCCCGTAGCAGAGGATGCAGACGCCACGCTTGGATTCGCAGGTGAGCACGGAGCGGATCTTGACGCGCTCGATGCCCGCGGCCTGCACGGCGGAGGCGAGATCTTCGTCGATCTCCTGGTTCACCTCGACGATGGTCTTGCCCTCGAAGTCTTTCAGCTTCTCCAGGCTAACGCGTCCGATGATGCGGTCGCGCAGCGGCTCGATGATCTCGCCTGCCTCGATGATCGGGGTGACGTAGATGCCTTCGACCGTGCCGCAGTCGTTTTCGGAGATGATGACGTCCTGCGCAACATCGACCAGGCGGCGCGTCAGATAGCCGGAGTCGGCGGTCTTCAGCGCGGTGTCGGCCAGTCCCTTGCGGGCTCCGTGCGTGGAGATGAAGTACTGCAACACGGTGAGGCCTTCGCGGAAGTTGGCCGTGATGGGCGTCTCGATGATCTCGCCCGACGGCTTCGCCATCAGACCGCGCATGCCGGAGAGCTGGCGGATCTGCTGCTTCGATCCTCTGGCGCCCGAGTCGGCCATGATGTAGATCGGGTTCATGGCCCCCTCCTTGTCGGCGCGCTTCATGTTGTTGAACATCTCATCGGCAACGCGCTCGGTGACGCCGGACCACATCTGGATCACTTTATTGGAGCGCTCGCCGTTGGTGATGGCACCGTCCAGGTACTGCTGCTGCATGGCGAGAACGGTCTTCTCCGCTTCGCTCACCAGTGTGTACTTGGAGTCCGGGATGACCATGTCGTCGAGGCCAACCGAGAGTCCGGAGCGGGTGGCATAACGGAAGCCGAGGTCCTTGATCCGGTCGAGCATCTTGACCGTAATCTCCAGGCCGAGGTTCAGGTAGCAGTAGTTGACGAGCTGGCCAATTCCCTTCTTCTTCAGCAGGCCGTTGATGTATGGCATGCCCTCTGGCAGCGCATCGTTGAGGATGGCGCGGCCAACCGTGGTGGAGAGGAACTGCTTGTTGAAGTGCACTACCTCGGTGTGGTTCAGGTCCTGATCGTCGTAGGCGGTGGTCATGTCCAGCACCGGGCCGGTGTAGCGCAGGCGGATGGGCGAGAGCGTCTCGACCTGCTTGGCCTCGAGCGCCATCAGCACCTCTTCGATGTTGGCAAAGACGCGGCCCTCGCCGATGGCATTGACCTTGGCCTTGGTGAGGTAGTAGATGCCCAGCACCATGTCCTGCGTGGGCACGGTGATCGGCTGGCCGCTGGCCGGCGAAAGGATGTTGTGCGAGGCCAGCATCAGCACCGAGGCCTCGATCTGCGCCTCGGGCGAGAGCGGGATGTGCACGGCCATCTGGTCGCCATCGAAGTCGGCGTTGAAGGCGGTGCAGACCAGCGGGTGGATCTTGATCGCCTTGCCCTCCACCAGCACCGGCTCAAAGGCCTGAATGCCGAGACGATGCAGCGTGGGCGCGCGGTTCAGCAGAATCGGATGGTCCTTGATGACCTCTTCCAGAATGTCCCACACAATGGGCTCCTGCATCTCCACCATCTCCTTGGCCTGCTTGATGGTGGTGCAGTGGCCGGTCTGTTCCAGGCGGTGATAGATGAAGGGCTTGAAGAGTTCCAGCGCCATCTTCTTGGGCAGGCCGCACTGGTGCAGTTGCAGCTCTGGGCCGACCACGATGACCGACCGGCCGGAATAGTCCACGCGCTTGCCCAGCAGGTTCTGGCGGAAGCGGCCCTGCTTGCCCTTCAGAGTGTCACTAAGCGACTTCAGCGGGCGGTTGTTGGCGCCGCGCAGCACGCGTCCACGGCGACCGTTATCGAACAACGCATCGACCGCCTCCTGCAACATGCGCTTCTCGTTGCGCACGATGACCTCGGGAGCATGAAGGTCCATCAGCTTCTTGAGCCGGTTGTTGCGATTGATGACGCGGCGATAGAGGTCGTTGAGGTCGGACGTTGCGAAACGGCCTCCGTCCAGCGGAACCAGAGGACGCAGCTCCGGCGGAATCACCGGGATCACGTCTAGAATCATCCACTGCGGCTTATTGTCGGACTTGCGGAAGGCCTCGACAATCTTCAGCCGCTTGGAGTACTTGAGCTTCTTCTGCAGCGAGGTCTCGGTCTTGATGCGCTCGCGCAGTTCGACGGAGAGCTCGTTGACGTCGACCCGCTTCAGCAGTTCCTTGATCGCCTCGGCGCCCATCATGGCCTTGAATCCGGAGGGACGGTACTGCGCATCCAGCTCGCGGAACTTAGTCTCGTCCTTGATGACCTCGCGCTCCTTGACCGGCGCGTCGCCTGGATCGACCACAACGTACGACTCGAAGTACAGCACCGCCTCCAGCTCGCGCAGGCTGATGTCCAACAGATGCCCAATGCGGCTGGGCAGTCCCTTGAAGAACCACACATGCGAGCAGGGGCTGGCCAACTCGATGTGGCCGAGCCGCTCGCGGCGCACCTTGCTGAGCGTCACTTCCACGCCGCACTTGTCGCAGATCACGCCGCGGTGCTTCATGCGCTTGTACTTGCCGCACAGACACTCCCAATCCGTAATTGGCCCAAAAATCCGCGCGCAGAAGAGCCCGTCGCGCTCCGGCTTGAAGGTTCGGTAGTTGATCGTCTCAGGCTTGGTCACCTCGCCATGCGACCAGGAGCGGATCTTCTCCGGGCTGGCAAGCTGGATCTTGATGGCGTCAAAGTCGAGGATCGGTCCGGTGAGTTCAAAGGGGCTGGAGCGGAACATAGTTTGCGTCTCCGTTTGTTCTCTGCGCAAGCAGTGCAGCGGGTTGGCTGCGGTTACTCAATCTGTTCCGCGATGACTTTCGGCGCATCGCGATGCCTTGGTTCTGGTGCTGTTGCTGATTTCGATTGTGGTGTTGCTGAAAGTGGAGGGGGCATGAAAGCCAGCCTCCACCTCCCTCGTGCGTTATTCGGTTAAAGCGAGTTCAGGCAGCGGTACCTTCTTCTGGTCGATCTGCTTGATCAGCTCGACGTCGAGGCACAGCGACTGCAACTCGCGGATAAGAACGTTGAATGATTCGGGCACGCCGGGCTCGATCGCCGCCTCGCCCTTCACGATGGCCTCGTAGATCTTGGTGCGGCCGAAGACATCGTCGGATTTTGCGGTCAGCAGCTCCTGCAGGATGTAGGCCGCGCCGTATGCCTCCAGCGCCCACACCTCCATCTCGCCGAAGCGCTGTCCGCCGAACTGCGCCTTGCCGCCCAGCGGCTGTTGCGTGATGAGCGAGTACGGCCCGATGGAGCGCGCGTGGATCTTGTCGTCGACAAGATGCGAGAGCTTCAGCATATAGATGTAGCCAACCGTCGCCGGCTGCTCGAACGGTTCGCCAACCATGCCGTCGTAGAGCTGCGTCTTGCCCGAGCTGGGCAGTCCCGCCGACTTCAGCAGCGCCTTGATCTCGCTCTCGCGCGCGCCATCGAAGACCGCGGTGCCGAACCATATGCCGCGCTTCATCCCGGCGGCCGCGCGAATGGTCTGCGCGTCGTCCAGGTCGAGAAGCTGGGTTAGTGCGGCGGTGCCGGCAAAGCGCGCCTTGAAGAGTTCGCGTACTTCACTGGCAGAGGTCATCTGCGCGGCTTCCTCGGCAATCTGCTTGCCCAGTTCGTGCGCCGCCCAGCCCAGATGCGTCTCCAGAATCTGTCCGACGTTCATACGTGAGGGCACGCCCAACGGGTTCAGCACAATCTCCACCGGCGTCCCATCGGGCAGGTACGGCATGTCCTCCTCGGGAAGAATGCGCGCGATGACGCCCTTGTTGCCGTGGCGTCCCGCCATCTTGTCGCCCACCGACAGCTTGCGCTTCATGGCGATGTAGACCTTCACCATCTTGATGACGCCGGGCGAAAGCTCGTCGCCCTTCTGCATCTTGCCCACCTTGTCGTTGGTGATCTTGCGCAGCACGTCGATCTGGCGGCTGGTCATCTCCTCGATCTCGTCGATCTGCTCGTTGACGCGCGGGTCCTTGTCGGCATAGCGAATGCGCTTCAGGTTGCGTGTCGAAATCAGCTCAATGGTGTCGCGGTCGAGGATGTCGCCCTTGCTGAGCAGCTTCTTGTTGGTGCGCTCGTCGTGCAGGTCGCTGAGCACCTCTCGCGCGCCCAGAATCCCTTCCAGCCGCTTCAGCCGCTCGTCGGTCAGAATGCGGATCTCGTCGGCCAGGTTGCGCTCCAGCTTCTCAATCTGCTCCTGCTCGATCTGCTTGGCGCGCTCGTCCTTCTCCTGTCCCTTGCGGCTGAAGATGCGCACGTCAACGATCGTCCCCTCGATGCCCGGAGGGCAGGTCAGCGATGCGTCGCGAACGTCGCCCGCCTTCTCGCCGAAGATGGCGCGCAGGAGTTTTTCTTCCGGCGTCAACTGCGTCTCGCCCTTGGGCGTTACCTTGCCCACCAGGATGTCGTTGTGGCCAACGCTGGCGCCGATGCGGATGATCCCACTCTCGTCCAAGTCGCGCAGTGCGTGCTCGCTGACGTTGGGAATGTCGCGCGTGATCTCTTCCGGCCCCAGCTTGGTGTCGCGCGCCTCGATCTCGAACTCCTCGATGTGGATGGAGGTGTAGTAGTCGTCCTTCACCAGTTTTTCGCTGATGAGGATGGCGTCCTCGAAGTTGTACCCGCGCCATGGCATGAAGGCGACCAGGACGTTGCGGCCCAGACCGAGCTCGCCCTGCTCCGTGCATGGCCCGTCGGCGATCACCTGCCCCTTCACCACGCGGTCGCCCTGGCTGACGATGGGCTTCTGGTTGATACATGTGTTCTGGTTGGAGCGCTTGAACTTGGTCAGTTGATAGATGTCCGAGCCGACCTCGCGCGAGAGCTGCGTGGGATGGTGTTCTCCCTCGACGCGCACGATGATGCGCTCGGAGTCCACCGAATCCACGATGCCGTTGCGCTTGGCCAGAATCACGGCGCCGGAGTCGCGCGCGGTGACGCCCTCCATGCCGGTGCCGACGTAGGGAGCTTCAGAGACCAGCAGCGGCACCGACTGGCGCTGCATGTTGGCGCCCATCAGAGCGCGATTGGCGTCGTCATGTTCCAGGAACGGAACCAGCGAAGCGGCCACCGAGACCAGTTGCTTCGGCGAGACGTCGATGTAGTCCACGTCCGCCCTGGGCACCAGCACGAAATTGCCCTGACGGCGCGCATCCACCACGTTCTGCACGATATTCAGCTTCTCGTCCAGCTCGATGTTGGCCTGCGCAATGGTGTGCCGGTCTTCCTCCCACGCCGAAAGATAGAAGCTGAACGGCTCAACCTCCACCGTACGCTTCTTCTCCTTGCGCAGGCGGTCGTTCAGCTTGCGCAGCTCGTTGGACTCGATGTGGTCGCCCTGGCGCAGCGTGCTCTCTCCGGCGTTGACCACTGCGAAGTAATCCAGAACGCGCCCGTCCTTCACGCGGCGGTAGGGCGACTCGATAAAGCCGTACTCGTTGATGCGCGCAAAGCACGAAAGCGAACTGATGAGGCCGATGTTCGGGCCTTCTGGCGTTTCAATCGGGCAGATGCGTCCGTAGTGCGTGGGATGGACGTCGCGCACTTCAAAGCCCGCGCGCTCGCGTGACAGACCGCCCGGCCCGAGGGCGGAGAGACGGCGCTTGTGCGTGATCTCCGACAGCGGATTGGTCTGGTCCATGAACTGCGAGAGCTGGCTCGATCCGAAGAACTCGCGGATCGCCGCCATCACCGGCTTGGCGTTGATCAGGTCGTGCGGCATGGCCGTCGACATCTCCTGATAGACGCTCATTTTTTCCTTGATGGCCCGCTCCATGCGGACAAGGCCAATGCGGAACTGGTTCTCCATCAGCTCGCCCACGGCGCGCACGCGGCGGTTGCCCAGGTGGTCGATGTCGTCCACCATGCCGATGTTCTTGCGCAGCTTCAGCAGGTAGCGGATCGTCCCGTAGAAGTCCTCCGGCGTCAGCGTGCGCTTGTCCAGCCCGCTGGCGTCCTGGTTCTCGTATAGCTTGATGTTGAACTTCAGCCGGCCAACGCGCGAGAAGTCGTACTTGCGCTGGTCGAAGAACATGCCCTCGAAGAGCGCACTCGCCGTGTCCAGCGTCGGCGGATCGCCGGGACGCAGCTTGCGGTAGATCTCGATCAGCGCCTCTTCCGGCTTGCGCACTGTGTCGCGGCGCAGCGTGTTGGTGATGATGTTGCCCACATCGTCGCGCTCCGGGAAGAATATCTCGATCGAGGTCACGCCCGCCTGCAGTACCTTGTGCAGCTTGTCGGCGGTCAGCTCCTGGTTTGCCTCATAGAGCAGCTCGCCGGTGGTCATATCCACCACATCCGACGCAGTCATTGCGCCGTCGAACTCGCTCGTCTCCACCTCGACTGACTCGATCTTGTGCGAACGCAGCAGCTTCAAGGTGTGCGGCGAAATCTTGCGTGTAGCCGGTGCCAGCTCCTCGCCCTTCACCGTGATGCCCAGCGCGGGGCGCGTGCCCAGCAGGTTGGTCGACTGGGTCTCGGGAACCACCTTCCAGTACAGCTTGCCATCCTTCACGTGGATCGTGTCCACCGTGTAGAAGGTCTTCAGTATCTCTTCGTCGGTGCGCAGGCCGAGCGCGCGCAGGAAGATCGTGCCCAGGAACTTGCGCTTGCGGTCGATGCGCACATACAGCGTGTTCTTCTGGTCGTATTCAAACTCCACCCAGCTTCCGCGATACGGGATGATCTTGCCCAGAAAGTAGGTGTGGTTGTTGGCCGTCTCGAAGAAGACGCCGGGCGAGCGATGCAACTGGCTGACGATGACGCGCTCGGTGCCGTTCACGATGAAGGTGCCGTTGGCGCTCATCAGCGGAATGTCGCCGAAAAAGACCTCCTGCTCCTTCATGTCGCGCAGGCTCTTCACGCCGGTCTCGGGGTCCTTGTCGTAGACCTTCAGGCGGATGGTCACCTTCAGCGGCGCCGAGTAGGTCATGCCGCGCTCTTCGCACTCCGCCTGGTCGTACTTCAACTGCAACCCAACCGGGTCGCCGCACTTGGTGCAGAAGTCCGGCGTGTTCTTGTTGTACGTCCCGCAGAAGCTGCACAGCACGTCTCCCGGATGGAAGGGGTCGGTGATCACCATGTGGCCGCAGTTGGAGCACGCCGTGCGCAGATGGTTCAGCCCCTTCAGGTATCCGCACTTGCACTCCCAGTTGCCGATCGAGTAGTCGACAAACTCCAGCTCCGAAATATTGCGGAAGTCCGTAATCGGAAACACCGAGGTGAACACCGACTGCAGCCCGTTGTCCTCGCGCTCCTGAGGCAGCTTGTCCATCTGCAGGAAGCGCTCATAACTGCGGCGCTGCACTTCGATGAGATTGGGGATCTGGATGGACGTGGAAATCTTGGAAAAATCGAGGCGGCTGCGGACCGCGCGCATTTCGCTGGGCATGCTCTTCTCCTGAAAACTTCTGTTCGAGGCCTTCCGTGGCTCGCTGCCGGTGCGGGGTGCCCGCCGGTCGCGCTCGGAGGTGGAGAGCCGCAATGCAGCTCTCCGAAATCTGTTCCGTCTACGCCTGTTTCGCCTCCCCACCCTCGATGTGGTTTGGTCTGTGCGCCTGTTACTGGTTACGTCTCAATGCGCCAGTCCAGCTAAAATATTTAACTATCGCTGGGCTGCTGAAACTGCTATAAAGTTCGCGTAAGCTCGATTGCATCTGCTTCCACGAGGGAGGCGGTAAACGCAGAAAGGCGCTCGCAGGGACAAAACGCCCCGTGAGCGCAAATACCGGCTTGTGCACTGTTTCTATGTCTGAACTGGATGCCTGCCGCCCTTTGAAGCTCGCCTAGCCTCAAGGTTTTGCTGCCGCTGCTGTTCCCGTGTCACCGTGCATGTCCGCCGCCAGACTTGCAGATGGCCGGCCCCGTAGCCCGCTCACGCGGGATGGACCGGAAGAGTTGCGTAGAGGGTGATGTCAAAGCCAGAATTAGCTCGATTGCCACTGTTTCCGTAGATGCCGAATCCAGCCTTAGCTGGATGCCAAAGTTGCAAAATTGCCGGCGATGCCGAAGCATCGGTTTGACGAATTGTCCAATATTAAGGTTGCCGAGGTGTCCGGAAGCGCTGTCTGCCTACTAGCACACCAAGGCAGAGGCGGTTCTCCATTGGTTAGAATACCGCGTTCTGCCCCGGCGTGCAAGTCGCAGGGGATAACTATTTGATTTCGACGGTCGCGATGCCTTCGAATTTCTTGGCGATGGCTGCCGCATCTTCCTTCGAAATGTTCTCCTTCAGGGCCTTCGGCGCGCCGTCCACCAGGTCTTTGGCTTCCTTCAAGCCCAGGGCCGTGACTTCGCGTACTGCCTTGATGGTAGAGATCTTGTTCGCTCCCGCATCCTTCAGGATGACGGTGAACTCGGTCTTCTCTTCCACCGGGGCCGCTGCTGCCGCTCCGCCGCCTGCCGCCGGGGCCGCAACGGCTGCTGCCGCCGAGACGCCAAGACGCTCTTCCAGCTTCTTCACTAACGCCGAAGCCTCAAGCAGGCTGAGGCTCACAATCTGATCTTCCAACTGCTGAATGTCTGCCATGTCATTTCTCCTAAAAAATTCAATTCCGAAACTTTAGTGCTGCATTCTGCGGACTTGCCTGCCCGAAGCCCCAAATCCTCTTCGGTTGCCCCAACTCCTCCAGGTTTCCGTTGCGCGGGGCGGATGCCCAGACAAGCAATCCGCTAAGCGCACCCAGGGGAACGAAGCGAAACTCTTTATGCGCCCTCGGCCTTCGGCGCTTCATCAACCGGAGATTCAGCGGCTGGAACCTCAACCGCAGGAACTTCAGCGACAGCATCCTCAGCCACTGGCGCTTCAACAACAGCTTCGACCGCCGGAGCTTCGGCCACCAGCGCCTCAACAACCGGCGCCTCGGCTGCTCCAGCAAACTTGCCCTTCTCCACGCCCTGACCGATCACCACCGCCAGATCGCGTCCCGCTGCATTGATCACCGTAGCCAGCCGCTGTGCCGGAGACTGAATCAGGAACAGCAGCTTGCTGAAGAGCTCCTCCTTGCCCGGCATCGTGGCCAGCGCCTTGATCTCATCCACCGAGAGCAGCTTGCCGTCGACGATTCCCAGCTTGAAGTGGAAGAAATCCGAGTTGTCCTTCACCCAGCCCGCCAGCGCCTTGGCCAGAGCCACAGGGTCGCCCGAGGTGTACGCCACCGACGAGACGCCCTTCAGCCCCAGCAGCGCCGCCTCGATCTGTGTTCCCTCGCCGGCGAGCGCCACCAGCTTGTTCTTCACCACGTGGTAGCTGCCGCCCGCCCCGCGAATCGCCTTGCGCAGGCCGTAGTCCTTGGCTGCGGTCAGTCCGGTGAATGTGCCCACGATGGCCGAAGTCGAGTGCTCCAGCTCGATTGCGAGCGCCTTCACCTTCTCCGTCTTCTTTGCTCTGGTCAATGCCATGACTGAATCCTCTTCGCTTTCGCTCCCCGCTCCTCGCTCACGCGCCAGAGTGGGCCTGTTTCTTTAGACTGCCTCTAAACCTTGCCCGCCAGCTCCAGTACGGTCGAATCGAGCTGCACGCCGGGCCCCATGGTCGAACTGATGGTCATTCCCTTGACGTACTTGCCCTTGGCCACCGACGGCTTGGCCTTCAGCACGGCGCTGATGACGGTCATTGCGTTATCGATCAGCTTCTTCGGCTCGAACGACAGCTTGCCGACAGGAACATGCACCAGCGCGGTCTTGTCCGTGCGGAACTCCACCTTGCCGGCCTTGATCTCCTTGATCGCCGCGACAACATCCGTGGTCACCGTGCCGGTCTTGGGGTTGGGCATCAACCCCTTCGGCCCCAGCACCTTGCCCAGCCGTCCAACCAGCTTCATCATGTCGGGCGTGGCTATCAGAGCGTCGAAGGCGGTCCAGTTCTCTTTCTGGATCTTCTCCACCAGCTCATCGCCGCCGGCAAACTCCGCACCGGCTGCCAGCGCGTCGGCGATCTTGTCGCCCGAGGTGATGACGGCGACGATCTTGGTCTTGCCCAGCCCATGCGGCAGCACCACCGTCCCGCGCACCATCTGGTCGGCGTGCTTGGGGTCAACGCCCAGACGGATATTCAGGTCGACGGTCTCGTCGAACTTGGCATACTTGGCTTTTTTGATGAGTGGGACTGCATCGATCAGGGTGTAGGGCCGCCGCTCCACCAGCGCGCGCGCCTTCACCATATTCTTGGACAGCTTCTTTGCCATTCTTCCCTCGTCTCCCACCGCGCGAACCCGAGCAGCGCTGTTTCTCGCTGAACCCATCCAAAATTGCTTGTCTTTCGGAATCAACTGCTGGCTGGATGAGCCGTTCGGCCGTGGTGCATCTGACTGGCCCCCGCACATGGCGGAGACACTCTTTCCAGTATGCCGGAAGGAAGGATTTTCGTCAATGAACCGCCCTCTCGGGTGGTGTCCTAATTTGTTCAGGTCTCTTTAGCGGTTCTTTCCCCGAGAGAAGTGAACTGTGGAATAAACTGCTATCTGTGATCAGCAGAGAATTTGAAAATCCCGTCGAACAGGTAATGTTCATTCTTGGATTCAAACATGACCCAAGGTTTCGTACTGGCTCGGAAGCAATGCTAGCTGGGTCAAATCCGGGAATTATCAACGCGCTCGAACAGTTGACAGTTTACGGAGCGATTGATGCCAATTTCAGTGGATGGCGACTGACGCTGGATAACATACACAATCAGTTTGGTTCCGATATTCCGCTCTCAGTGAGGGAGTCAGTTTACGAGATCATAGTCGAAGAAATGGACGAGAAGCACTATGGCGGTAAATGGTTCCCTACTGCTGAGTGCCCACCTGAGCACTGGGTAAACCTGGGAACCTATTCTCCAGTATTCCGGCGCGGAGGCACTCGGGTCTTCTATCGGCGTAGAGACGCTGAGGTCTTCTGTCTGCCAGCGCCATATTTCAACCTGTTGTCGGAAGTGTTCAAGTGACGTAATACCGAGTTAGGACACTAACCG
>Ga0302279_10001005_pt1 | contig 41184 bp, 38 predicted proteins | sample III_Bog_N3_3_FD_194541 | JGI IMG/M metagenome (GOLD analysis project Ga0302279, IMG submission 194541) | Peat permafrost microbial communities from Stordalen Mire near Abisko, Sweden - III_Bog_N3_3 | ecosystem: Environmental > Terrestrial > Soil > Wetlands > Peat | place: Sweden: Abisko... | reverse complement strand
ACGAGGTGAGGGACGAGCGATCCGTGCATGGCGTCGGCCGGGGCCGCTTGCTCGTCATAGGCTGTTCTGGTTGAAGGAGGCTTTCGGCTTGGCAGGAGCTTGCCGCTGGGCCGGCGGACTTGCTTGTGGAGCCACCGTGGGTTGGGCGGCGGGCGCCTTTTCGTCCCTGCGCGCGGCGACCTGGCCCTGCGCTCGTGAAAGCGCATCGAGCTCGGCCTGCGCTCGGCTCGTGTACGCGGGCACCGAGAGAAGGCTCTGGAACCGCGTACGCGCGGCGTCGGTCGAGCCTTGCGCCTGGAGGCAGCGCCCGCCCTCCAGCGTCGCGTCGTAGCCTGTGACCGTCCCAGGGACTCCGGGCCGGGAGAGTACCGCGTCGAAGCGCGGGACCGCGGCAGCGCATCCGCCGTTACCATCCCGGACGCTCCGCGCAGCCATGAGCGCGGCGCGCGCGTCGTTAGCGGCGAGCCCGTCGAAGGCGCGGGCTGCGTCGCCGTACTGGCCCGCCCGGTAGAGCGCCATCGCGCCTTCGAACGCGGGGGCTGCCGCCGCCGATGCCGCAGGCGCCGCCAACGCCGCAGGGGGCGGTGGCGTGGAGCTGGACAGATCCCGCGCCGCCTCGGCCGAGCGGGCCCGCGCGGAATCCGATTTGTAATGTGCCGCGGGCGCTCCTGCTGCCGGCGTGTCTGCGTTCAGGCCTCCACCACCGGCCCTGCCGTGTCCCGTCGAGGTGCCGTACCCCGCATTATCGCCCGGGTCATTCTGCGCGAGGGTGCCGTCGTCCTTGTTCACCCGAGCTGCTTCCGTGGGAGGTTGCGCGGCCGCGCCTCCGATACTCCCCGGGGCAGCCGCGGCCGTTGCGGGTGGCGCCAGAACGGCCACTGCAGGCGGCGCCGAAGCGGCCGGGGAGGGCTGGATGGCGACCGCCACGGGCGCAGCCGCCGAGGAGGCCTCGTCTTTGCTCTGGCCCCGGAGGAACAGCGCGCCCGAACCGACCATGACGAGGAACAGCGCGGCCATGGCCACCTGCGGACGCATTGCCACGCTGGTCGCCCACGAGAAGGCACGCGACGGACGCCCCTGGATGGGCACCACCTTCTCGGCGCTCCTCGCAGCGGCGAGGATCCGATCCTCGAGATCGGCCGAGGGACTCACCATGGGGAGCACCGCGAGCTGCCGGGTCGCCTTGAGACCGCCTAGCAGGGGCCCGCACGTCGCGCACCCGGCCGCGTGCTGCCTTGCCGCAGCGCTCGTGACGTCGTCGAGCTCTCCGTAGAGCTCATCGATCAGGGTGGATTCGAACTTCGCGCAGTCCATCGGTCGTTTTCTCGTGTTGCTGTCACTGAATCTAAGGCTGACAACGGCTCCCACAACTAGCGGAGGGCCCGGGCGTGCTCCTCGTACTCGCCGAGAGCCTGCTGGAGGCGCTCGAGCGCATACCTCATCCGGCTCTTCACGGTGTTCTCCGGAACCCCCACGATCTCGGCGATCTCCTTGAACGGAAGGTTCGACATCTCCCGCATCAAGAAGACCTCTCGCTGGTCGTCGGGGAGCGTCTCGACGGCCTTCGCTATCCGGTCCCGGAGCTCGTTGCCCGTCGCCTCACGCTCGACGCTGGCCCGACTGTCCTCCGTCTGCTCACCCAAGGTCGGGCCTTCGCCTTCATCGCTCGAGCGGGGCGCGTCGAGGGAGGCGTGCCTTCGCAGGGCCCGCTTGCGCAGCTGATCGATGCAGAGGTTGCGGGTGATTGTGTAGACCCATGTCGTGAAGCGCGCCTCGTGCTTGAACTCGCCCGCCTTCTGGACGACCCTCACGAAGGCCTCCTGGACGACATCCTCTGCCTGCTGGGGCGCCCCTAGCTGACGCAGCGCAAAGTTGAAAAGCGGGGTCTGGTGCCTGCGCACGAGCAGCGTGAGCGCGACCCGCTCTCCCCGCTGGTAACGGATCATCAACGCTTCGTCGCTGATCTCCGGGAGGGGGGCGGTCACTGCGGAGCCTCGGTACAGACGTTGTACCTCGCCTGGGCCCGTCTTTGCGACGAGAGATCGCGCCATGCATCGCTAACACGAGGGCCTTCATGGTCTTGGGAACACAGACGTACCGGGGAGCCCAAAGTTCTTGGCGCCGGCCCACGGCCGCAGGTTGAGGGCCGCAGGCCCTTCCCTGTCTGCCGCAGCCAATCCTCGAGCTGGCGGGGACGCGCCACAGACTGGCCGGGGCACCGGCGCGTCTCAGTGCTGGTTCTGGGGCACGCCGTCCTCGATGTCGTAGTAGTCACCCTTGTCGGCCACGTGGATGTGAATCCTCAGTCTCGTGTCCGTGGGCACATCGAACGCGCCCATGGCGACGCCGATCCAGTCCTTCTCGAGCGGGTCCCAGAAAAGTGACGAGCCGCACGTGGAACAGAAGCCCCGGCGGACCTTCTCGGAGGAGCGGTACCAGGCGACGTTGCCTGCGCCGTGGACCGACAACGAGGTTCGCGGGACGTCGGTGGACGCGAAGACGTGGCCCGAGTGCTTGCGGCATTGCGTGCAATGGCAGGCGTCGGGTCCGGGCAGAGCGCCGTCCACGTCGAAGGTTACAGCCCCGCAGAGGCAGGATCCCTTGTGCATGGTGCAGTCCTTTCCAAGGCGTTCCCCCGAGCCTACGCCCGCCGCTCGGGGCGCTACCACTCCCATGCGTTCACCTCACGGCTGCGTCGACGCCCCATCCGCGCCAACGTCCGACACGTCTCTCGCTCCCCCGTCGCTCGGGCTGATCTTGGCGGTGGCCGCCTCTGGGCAGCCGCTTTGATCCCACGTCCAGCTGAACGCCGGCGTCGCACAGTCGTCGGGACCGGCGGCGCAGGTACCTACGCCGTTGGAATCGAAGCACCAGCCGCACCCGACGACCGGCGTGCAGACGTCGCACGAGGCCAATTGTGCGCACTCGTCCTCGAGCCGGTCCTTGTGCCTGTGGCGGTGACCGTCGCCGCAGGCGCCGATGACGAAAAGGGACAATATGCCCATCGCGATGAACCCACTTCGCTTCATGACGCGGGCTCTTAGCGCACGAGCGTCCGGCGTGCGTACACAGAGAACATCGTGTGCAGCTCCGCTCGGTAGCGGCGTGTTGGATGAGCTCGCACCGACCTTGACCGCCGCGAGCCCCGCGGGTCCTATCGGGCGATGGTTGACCGTACGACGCGGGTGCGCTGCTCGGCAATGATGCCGGGGCCTGCTTTTCCGCGCGCAGCCTTCGTCGCGCCTTGATGTACCTGGTTCTGGCCCTGGTCGCCTTCGCGGCCGGCGTCGTCAACTCGATGGCAGGAGGAGGGACGCTCCTCACGTTCCCCTCGCTGCTCGCCTTCGGCGTCCCGTCGATCACCGCCAACGCCACGAGCACCGTCGCCCTCGTCCCGGGAAGCTTCAGCGCGTTCCTGGGCCTCCGCGACGCTGAGGGTGCGCGGCTCCGGGACGACCTCCCGCTCCTCGTCGTCAGCGCCGTGGGCGGCCTGGTGGGCGCCCTGTTGCTCCTTTACGTCGGCGACGCCGTGTTCTCGAAGCTCGTGCCGTGGCTCATTCTCGGCGCGACCGGGCTCTTCCTCGTGCGCGAGCCGCTGAGCCGCTGGCAGGAGCGGCGCGCCGCCTCCGCACCACGCTCCAACGAGCCGCGTGCCGGGTTTCACGGCGCCGTGCTCGTTGGCCAGCTCTTCCTGGGGGTCTACGGCGGCTTCTTCGGGGCCGGGTCCGGAATCCTGATGCTCGCCGTGCTGGGGCTCTTCGGCTACCGCGACATCCACCAGATGAACCGGCTGAAGAACCTCGCGAACGTGGCGTTCAACACGGTGGCTTCGGTGACGTTCATCGTCGGCCGCCACGTCGAGTGGCGCCTCGTGGCCGTCATGATGGGGGGAGCGATCGTGGGCGGCTACGGCGGTTCGGGCATCGCCAAGAGGATCGGCCAGGCCAACGTGAAGCGCATCGTCATCGCCGTCGGCATCGCCATGGGGATCTACACTCTCGTGAAGACGTACGCCTAGCGCTCGCGCGGGACACGGCGCGTACAGCTGCGCCTTGATGTTCGCGGCGTCCTGGCCGAGCCACTTCGGGGCCTCCAGGCACCTACTTGAGTGTGAGGTGGAGTTTCCCGCAACCGTCCGAGCAGAGCGGGACCGAGGCGAGCGCGGTGCGCGCGGGTCCGCGCGTGACGTTACCCGTCAGGTCGAACTGGGACCCGGGCATTTCACCTTCTCCGGACGAGGCCGGTTCGTTCTGCGCAGCGGCCAGCGGGTCTCAGAGAAGAGTCTTCAGCTCCTTCTCGATCTCCACCTCTTCGCCGTCGTGGTACCCACGGTGAACGAAGCGGACGACGCCCGACCGGTCGACAATGAACGTCGAGGGCATGCTGCCCGGGCTCCACTTTCCAGCGATGCCCTTGTCGGCGTCCCAGACAAGGGGGAAGTCTGCGCTCAAGGAGCTGCCGAACTCGGCGATGCCGCTCTTGTCGTCGTCTTCCGAGACTCCGACGAGCTGCATGCCCGACGCTTTGTACTTCACGTTCAGCTCCTGGAGCTTCGGGAACGACTTGCGGCACGGCTCGCACCACGTCGCCCAGAAGTCCACGATGACGACCTTGCCATTGAGGCCGGAGATCGAGACCTTTCCCTTGCCATTGACCGAGCTCGACTCGAACTTCGGCGCAGGCGCGCCCATCAGCGGATGCGCGGAGTCACCCGCGCCCTTCGCATCGGCGCCGGAACCGGCTTCGCCCGCGCACGCGGCGAGCAAGAGACAGACGGCAACGCGGACACCCGTGGCGGAACAAGATGAGCTCATGGTTGCGATTCCTTGCCTCGATGGAGGTCTACTGCCGGCACGGCAGTGAAGCGCGCCGGATATTCACGGTTCTCCGGCCGCCCCTGTTTCGTTCATGCGGTGCGCCGCTTGATGAACGGTGGCGAGGGGGATCACGAAGGTGAGGGGCGACGAGCCCGCGTGGCGCGCGCCGCATTGCCTGCGCCGAGATGCAGAAGGTGCGCAGAGCGTTCGTCTGCTAACCACGAAATCTACGCGCGTATGGCCGAATTGCTGGCTGGTACGTTGCTTGCGCTGAGGGTCTCCCAACTGACCGCGGGCGCCGCCTTCGACGCCCCCCGGGACGCCCTCGCGTCCCGTGCCGCGGGCAAGGGAGATTTCGCCTAATGCCGCACGTCTACCGACGAGGGTTGGGGTTGCTCGCGGTCGCGGCCGCTTTGTTGACGTACTTCGGAGAGCTTCGCGAGGCCCACGCGGTGCCGTCGTTCGCCCGGAAGTACCAGACGAGCTGCCTGACCTGCCACACCGTCTACCCTGTACTGAACCCGTTCGGAGAGGCCTTCCGCCGGAACGGTTACCGCTTCCCCAGCCAGAACAAGAGCGTCGACAGCGACGCCGTTCGCGCAGCGATGGTTCCGCTCGGCCAGGAGGAATACAAGAAGACCTTCCCGGACTCCGTATGGCCTGCAGCGCTGACCGAAGCCGTCCCGCTGTCGGTGATGATCAACGGCGCACTCAACCTGAACTTCCCCGACTCCGACGCCAAGAGCGGCGCTGGAAACGTCTTCACCTGGGGAGGTGTCCTCGCCGAGTTCCACCTCTATGCGGCCGGCGCGTTCAGCGACACCGTCACGTACTTCGTCCAGGCAACGTACGAGACGGATCTCGGGTCTCCCCCGGGAACCTTCGACATCGAGACGGGCTACCTCCTCTGGAACGACGTCGTCGGACCGCCGCACGCCGTAAACCTCTGGGTCGGGCGCCTCTTCGCTCCGCAGATCACGAGCTTTGGGCTGCACTCCGACTACCTGAGCGACACACGCATGCCCGCCATCTCGGTCGTGGGTCTGTACAACCCATCAGGGTCCTTCACGCTCGGCCAGGGTCACACCGACGGCGCCGAGCTGAATGGAATTCTCAAGCACCGCTTCGACTACGCGCTTGGATGGGTCGCCTCGAGCGCCGCCTCGGGACTGAGTCTCCCGAACGCGGAGGACGTGTATGCCCATATCGGGGTCAAGTCCGGAGGGGTCGCGCTCGACGGCGAAGGGAAATACGGGCCCAACGTGCCCGACCCGAAGAAACCGTGGGCAGAGAAGGCCGTCACGATCGACGCGTTCGCGTACCACGGCCTGAACGTCCTCGACAACGGGACCGGCTCGATCGCCGGGAGCGTGACGGCCCCCTTCGCGCAGTTCGATCGAATCGACGCCGTCGGCGGCACCGTCCGGGCGCAGTGGGAGTCCTTGACGCTCGACTCCGGAATTCAGGTCGAGCGCCACCAGCGGCCGTACCAGGGGACACAGGCGACCGCTGTTCCGAGCGGAAGCCCGCTCCCTGGCGTCCCCGACTACACCGGGGCGACAGCCGTGGTGCAGTGGAATGAGCTGTCGTACGTCGTCTATCCGTGGTTCGTCCCCGCGGTGCGCACCGAGTTCACGCACGCGACGGTCGAATCGTCCGGAGCCGTCAGCCTGCTCCGCGTCATCCCTGGAATCGCGATGCTCGTGCGCCCCAACATCCGCGCCGTCGTGACGGCCGATTTCGAGCGCGCGGTAGGGGTGCCGGTGTCGGGCTCCTGGGCTCCAGCCGGCGGCTTCGTCGTCGCTCCCGGCCCCGGTCAAGCAAGCAAGCTCGAAGCTGAACAGATCAACGCCACGATGGCGGTGGCGTTTTGAGGAGCCCGGAAATGAAGCGCATCGCCTTCGCCCTGCTGGGCGCCGCCGTCATCGCCTGCGAAGGCGAGCCTCCCAAGCTGCCCGAGGGCGCCCCTCCAAGCGTCGCGCCCGAGCCCGCGCCCACCGCCGAACAAGCCCCGGTAGCGAGCGCTACCCCTCCCCCTTCCACGGTGCCGCTCGTCGCGCCCACGTGTTGCGCGTGCAACTGCGCGGGTGGCGACGCTGGGGCTCCGACGGCGCTGGCCGACGGGTCCGCGCCGAACGGAGCGACACCTGACGGCGGGGCAACGGTCGTCGTCGCGACCGTCAAAGGCACCGTGATGGGCACCGTGACGACCACGCCTGCGTCGTCCGCGGCGAACGCCGTCATCTACCTCGAGGACGGCCCCATCGAGCCGACGGCGAAGATGGGCGCCACCATCGACAATCACCAGATGACCTTCGCGCCGTTCGTCGCGGTCATCCCGACAGGCGGGCACGTCGCATTTCACAACAGCGATCCGTTTCCGCACAACGTCTTCTCCCCGGATCACGAGAAGTTCAACCTGGGCAACATTGCCCAGGGGACGAGCGCCGTTCGGACGTTCAAGAAGCCAGGGGCTTACACGCTTCTGTGCAACCTGCACCCAGGCATGATCGGGTACGTCCTGGTTTCACCTTCGAGCTACTTCGCCAAGGCGGACTCGAAGGGCCACTTCACGATCAAGGACGTCCCCGCCGGGTCCTACCAGCTCACGGCCTGGGCGCCACGGCAGCAGCCGGTCACCCAGCCCGTCCGTGTCGACGCCGCAGAGGCCACGGTCAACTTCGAACTCCATCGTTGAGGAACAAACCCATGAGAAGACTCGGTCTCGTATCCATTACCCTTGCCCTCGCAGCGGCGCTCTTTTCGGCGGCATGCACCGACAACAAGGGAAGCGAGGGGGTGACGCCCGCGCCTACCGCGCCCCCGGCGACCACGGCCCCCCCGGTGGCGCCGCCGCCGCCTCCGCCAGCCACCGCCAGCGCGGCCCCCGCGCCCAAGGTGGAGATCGAGCTCTCGAGCGTCGCGAACACGATGGCGTTCGACAAGACCAAGCTGACGGTCCCGACCGGCGCAACGGTCCACCTCGTCCTTAAGAACCACTCGACCATGAGTACGCTGCCGCACAACTGGGTGCTCGTCGCCCCGGGTACGGAGGCCAAGGTGGCGGCCCAGGGGCTCGCGGAGGCCCCGGACGCCGGGTACGTGATCCCGGGGGCGAACGTCCTGGCGTACACGCCGCTTGCGGCGCCCGGCGCGACCACGGAGGTGACGTTCACCGCGCCCGCGGCGGGAACGTATCCGTTCATCTGCACGGTGCCCGGCCACTACATGATGATGAAGGGCACGCTGACGGTGACTCCATGAAAGCGAGAGGCCTCGTCGCACGCGTGGCGTTCGCGGTGCTCGGTCTCGTCGCGGCCGTCGCCGGCTGCAACAGCGGCACGGGAGACTGCCCGGCGGAGGCGAACGTCCAGCCGGGGGCATCGTGCAGTGACGACAACGTGCAGTGCGCCTACTCGCTCGCCACCCCGAGCCCGGCGTGCGACGGGACGACGACGACGATTGCCTCGAGCTGCGTGTGCACGAACAAGACGTGGTCCTGTCCGTCCCCGGTCGACTGCGGCGACGCCTCGACGGCGGACGCGTCCGACGGCGACGCCAGCACCGACTCGGGCCCGAGGGCGGATACCGGCGCCCCGGACTCGCGTGCGATCGAAGACACCGGGCGAGAGAGCGACGCGCGCGAAGACGGCAGCGTGGACGCCGCGCACGGCGGCTGAAGGCCGACGACCGAGCGCGCCTCTTCGTCGCGGAGATGGGTCGGCGGCCACGGACGGGGTTGGTAGCAGGTCATCGGTGTCGCGGTGTGGGCCACTCGACGTGTGCCATCGCGCTCCAACGGGCCATTTCTCGCCCCTTCTTGGCCGGCCCGGCGCTTGCTCCATGCCGCACGGGTACGGCGCCGCCACATGGCGCCCACCTGCCGAAAGGAAACGAGAGATGCAGCCGGTGAAGGGAGGTCGCAAGAAGCTCCTCAAGATCGTGGCGCTGGGCGCGAGCGCAGCCGCCGCCGTCGGGTGCGGCGGAGCGGTCGACAGTCCTCCGCACGTCTACGGGACCACGGTTGACGCCGCAGGGACCGCCGACACCGGGCTTCAAGTCAGCGACTCCATGGTGATGGGCAAGGAGACAGTCGACGCCGGACCGCTCGGAATCGCGACGGAGGACACGGGATTCGCCGCGGACGATGCCGAGGTGGGGTTCTTGACCGGATCCGCCACGTCGGACGCCGGCGGAGGCGACACGGGCGCCGCGGAGGCCGGCCCGATGATGGGGTTCGCCCCCGGCGACGCGGGCGAAGGCGGCGGGTGAGGTCATGATGGAACCCTTCGAGCTCGAGTGGATGGGTGGCGCCGCCGAGCATCACTTCCGGAAGGCGCGCCCTGGAATCGACGACCTGCCCTGGGGAACGCTCGACGTCTCGGCGTATCCGCCCGAGGTGGCAGACGCCGCCCGGGCCACGTGGACGGATTCTGCGTACACCGAATACAAGGCGGTCGCTGCCTTCTCGGAGGTGCTCAGCGCGATGTGCGAGGCCAAGGCCCCACTTGACCTTCTGGGGATGGCGTCGAGCTTCGTGGCCGACGAGGTCGTGCACGTCGAGCTGGCCAGCCGCATGGCGATGGAGCTCGGCGGCGCCGTGGCTCGCCAGGTGAACTTCGAGGCCCTCTACCCCGCACCGCCGTCGTCCCTCTCGGCGTTCGAGCGCTGCAACGACCTCGTGCTCCGCGTGAGCTGCGTCGCGGAGGCCTTCAGCGGCAAGATGGCCGTGAGCGCGCTGCGGAGCACGACCCATCCGCTGACCCGGGCCGTCCTGGAGCGCATCGTCGCCGACGAGTCGCTGCACTACCGGCTCGGGGGCCTCTATTTCGAGTGGGCCACCGAGCAGATGGAGGACTCCGAGCGGGAGCGTCTCGCCGGGGTCGCGCTCGCGACGTTGAAGGCGGTCGTCCCGAGCCTGGGACCGAAGAAGGACAGCCGGTCCGCGCGGTACAGGGCCACCCTGGGTCAGATCCAGGACATCGGCTGGGTCGAGACACGCCTGTTCAAGGAACAGGTACGCGAGGCCGTACGGCACACGATCGTCGATCCGCTCTCCGCGGTGGGGATCATGGTTCCGCCGGACGAGGTCGAGAAGCTTCTCGCCTAGCGCCAACGGGGCCAGGCGGTCCGGATAGTTGAGCTATCCATCGGGTTGCGACTGCAACAATTCAGCCCGACGAGAATCGTACAGACCGCGCGCTCGCCGGGGTGAACGCCGCGCCCTCCGGAGGAGTACTCCAATCATGGGCCTGTTCCCCCAGACCCGATTTGCGGAGGTGACGTCATGAAGCGAGCGTTCGGTGTGCCGTCTTGGGTCCTGCTGGTGACCCTGATCCTGACCCCGAGCCTCGCCTGGGCGGACGGCGCTGCGCCCGCGGGGGCGAGCGCGTTCGATCAGGCGCTCGCCCGAGGTCCGATCTTCGCCGCCATGGCCGCCTTCGTCGGGGGGCTCCTCGTGAGCCTCACGCCGTGCGTCTACCCGATGATCGCGATCACGGTCAGCGTCTTCGGCGCGCGCGAGGCCAAGAGCCGCTGGCAGGCCGCCGGGCTCTCGAGCGTCTTCGTGCTCGGCATCGCGGTCATGTTCACGGCGCTCGGTCTCAGCGCCGCGCTCTCCGGCAGCATCTTCGGCTCGGCCCTCTCCAACAAGTACGTCGTCGGCTTCGTCGCGCTCGTCTTCCTGGCGCTCGCCGCCTCGATGTTCGGCGCCTTCGAGCTCGCGCTCCCTGCGGGCCTCAACAACCGGCTGGCGACCGTGGGAGGCATCGGTTTCGGTGGGGCCTTCGTGCTCGGGCTCGTGAGCGCGCTCGTCGCGGCCCCGTGCACCGGGCCCGTTCTGGGAGGCATCCTCATCTGGATCGCAGCCTCGCACCGGGTCCTGCTCGGGACGGGCGTGATGTTCTCCTTTGCCCTCGGGCTGGGGATCCCGTTCTTTCTCGTCGGGACGTTCGCCGTGAGCCTGCCCAAGAGCGGGGCCTGGATGCTCGGGGTCAAGTGGTTCTTCGGCGTCGTTCTCGCCGTCGTGGCCCTCTACTTCCTCCGCACCACGGTCTCGCCGCTCGGTCACATCGCGCAGCGCGGCACGTGGTTCCCCGTCCTCGCGGCGGTGCTCGTAACGACGGGCATCGTCCTCGCATCGTTTCACGTGCGCGCCGAGCGCCGTGGCGCCAAGCGTCCCGAGCTGTCGAAGCCCCTCAAGTTCGCGTCGATCCCGCTCGCGATCGCCGGCGCCTTCATGCTGATCGCCTGGACACAGCTGCCGAAGGCCGAGCTCGAGTGGCTCACCTCCGAGGCCCAGGGGCGCACGCTCGCAGAGAGCCAGAGCCGCCCCATGATCGTCGACTTCGGCGCCTCCTGGTGCGGAGCCTGCAACGAGCTCACATCCCACACCTTCTCGGACGAGCGCGTGCGTGAAGAGGCCGGTCGCTTCGTCGCCGTCCGCGTCGACGCCACCGACGACGACGATCCGCAGGTCAACGTGATGAAGAACAAGTACAAGGTCGTCGGACTGCCGACTGTGGTGGTCCTCGACAGCACCGGTAACGAGAAGGCGCGCATCACGGAGTACGTGGCGCCCGACAAGTTCCTCGACGCCATCCGCGTCGTCAACTGACGCGGCTGTCGCCCTCAGGGGAACGACGTGAAGAAGTCGCTGAGGTCGCTCGTCGTGGCCGTCTGAGCGTCCCCGAGCAGGGGGACGCTGAAGATCTCCTCGATCGTCTTGAGCGTGGAGCTGTGCGTGTAGGCGATCGTGTTGCTGTAGCCGGCCGACTTGAGCAGCGGAGACAGGACGATGAGGCCTATCGGGCCGTCGCTCAGGCTGAGAGTTCCCTCGTCCCAGAGGATGAAGATGACGCCGCCGTCCTGGTAGGCGGTCGAGGCGAGGATGGCGGGCACGTTCGCCTTGAGCCACGCGTCCCCGTTCGCGGTCGAGTCGAAGCTGGCGCAGCTTCCTCCGATGTTGTGCATGTCGTCGCACAGGTTCGGGGTGATGAAGTTGTAGCGGGCGACACTGTTGCCCGTGAGGTCGGCCGCCAGGTTCGCGTACGGGACGACGTGCGCCAGGCAGACGGGAGCCGATCCGCTGCTGTTGTCGGTGATATCGTCGAAGTACAGCATCGGTACGTGCCTGGGCACGAACAGGCCCGAGGAGACGAGGGGGCAGGTGCCGGCTGTGATGCTCTCGGCGTACGCCTTCCAGGGGACCCCGGCCGTCGTCAGCTGCGTCGTCAGGTGAGCGGTCGTGGACTGCGTGTTGGTCGGCCCCGGGTCCGCGTCGACGGTGACGTTGAAGTTGGTTCCTGCCTCGAGCCAGAGGTAGTTCGGCAGGCTCGGGTGGATTCCCGGCGGGTTCTTGTAGGCGTTGGCGTGCCCGTAGGTCGGCACGAGCGTTCCATTGATGTAGGTCGCGGCCGAATCACCCGTCACGGTCGACCAGTTCGTGTTCTCCATCATGATGAGGAACACCGTCTTGATGGCATGCCCGGGCGGAGCCGCGTCGGCGCCACCTTCCATGCCGGCCGGCGCGTCCACGCTCCCGGTGTCGGCGGACATGCCCGTGTCGGCGGCGCCACTGTCGCTGCTCATGAGGCTGCCGGTGTCGGCTGCGAGGGCGCTGTCCGTCGTCGCCGAGTCTGCGGCCACCGTGAGCGTGTCCGGCAGGCCGCTGTCTGCGACGCCGCCCCCGCCGACGCCGCCCCCGCTGCTGTTACCGCACCCGAACGCCGTGAAGCCGCCAGCCAATCCAAGTCCGATGAGCCAAGTGGACCGCATCCCGCGACTCCTTTGCTACGACGCGAGCAATGTACCCCGCTCAAGGTTGAACGTCGAAGGTCACGTCGTCGAAGCGGACGGCCGCGGGCTCCGCAGGACCGAGCTCGAAGACGATCCCGAGCATCATGTAGGGCAAGGACGGCTGAGATGCGGGGCTCATGGCCGCGTGGTCCACGGCGGGCGTGGGGCCGCTCCCTACGTGAACGGTGAGCGTCCCCGTGCCGATGCCGGCGTCGTATTCGGGTAACAGGATATCGATCTTGATGCGCGTCCACTGCCCCACGGCCGGCGGCGGCACGAGCGGATGCGTCGCGGTCCACTCGATCCCGCTGTCGACCCCGATGGCCAGGTCGGTCACGCTCGCGGACGTCGCTCCGAGAGAGAGCGTGATCGTCTCCAGGATGTCCCCGGAGGTGTCGACCATCTGCAAGGACGAGACGACGACGGGGACCCCGTTCGGATCGAGCGCATCAGGCCGCACGTCGAAGGCCCAGTGCATCTGCGTCGCGGGGTACGTCACCGCCTTGCTCATGTACACGCCCGCGACCCCGCCCTGCCCGAGGGACGTCGCGCTCGCCAGGTACGACTCGAAGGGAGACGTGTAGGACGCGTCGTTGAGCCGCACCGTGCCCTGCTCCTCCTGGAAGGTGTCCCACGCGCTCGCCAGGGGAGCCTCGTCGAAGTCGTCGCAGAAGAGGTGGATGCCCTGCCCGAGGCACCACGGCCCGGCATCCCCGGGCCGCGCGTCGAGAGAGGCCGCGTCCTTTGGCGGCTCGGCGTCGGCCGGGCGCGTGTCCAGGTACGCGTCCCGCGGCGCATCGGAACCTCCCGCGTCGGGCACGCCTGCTTCCGTGGGGCCTGGCGCGGGCGCCCGCGTCGCCGACGGCGAGCACGCGAGCACGCCTCCAAGCGCTGCCACGGCCAAGATGGATCGCATCCGCATTTTCAGGAGAGACTCCGCGCGTTCGAGCCCTCCTGTTCTTAGCCTACTACGGCGCGTGTCAGTTGACGGCGTTCCAGGAAATGGCCTCCGTGAACGTCGTCAGATCGAAGTCGCACAGCCCCAGGACCTGGATGTACATCGGTGACACCACGCCACCGAAGTCGAACGTGAGGCTCGTCGTCCCCTGCTTCAGGTCGATGCGAAACTGGCGGATCGTATCGTCGGGCGGCCGCGTGAGGCCCAGGCTCGGGTCGCGGGCGGTCCACGTCTGGATGCGGCACGTATCGAGGAGCGTGTACGTGTTGCCCTGCGCGTCGACCCCCGTGACGACGACGCCGTCCGGCTCGACGTAGGTGGCGAAGTCCACGTCGAGGGTGATGGCCCTCGAGCCGGCGGGCGTGGTCGTGTTGATCGTGTAGCTGACCGCGCCGGTCGCGCAGAGGTTGGGGTCCCCCATCTCGAAGCCGTTGCTGCAGCTCGCGGGGACGCTCGGAGGCAGCAGGGGAACGTACGGCGGGTACACCGAGGGCAAGCCCGAGTTGCAGGCCGGCGCGTTCATGCAGGCCATGTCGATGGGCGGGATGCCGACGCCGGCGTCGCTCGTCGCGGCGTCGTCGGGGGGGACCGATGCATCCACGCCGCAGCCGCTGATCGGCGAGTACACGCAGGACTTTTGCATGAGCTCCCCCGAGGTCATGAGGGCGCAGGTCCCCATGGTGCAGGGTGGACCCTCGGTGCAGTCCGAGTCCTGCGCGCAGGTGGAGCTCGGATCGGACGAAGCGTCACCGCCGAGGGGACCCACGCTCGACGATCCGCCCCCTCCGCCGCCGCCTCCACCTCCGCCGTCGGCGGCAAGGGTGGTCTGGCCTGCGTCGACCCCTGGCTGACCGCCGCCGGGAGAGCCGAAGCCGTCGTTCGAGGGCCCGTGCGTCGCGCCGCATCCGAGAGCGCCCGAAAGGAGCAACGGAGCCACCGCGGGCAAGACCCCGCGCGCTGCGCTTCGCCCATGGCTCCAGTGTCCCCGCGACCGGTTCGGGTTCGTCATGGTGCCGCGATGTGCAGCTTCCGGGCCTGCACCCGGGCGACGGAACCGCGGTGCCATTACCGACAGTTACGCAGCAAGCGGGTGGATGGCAGATCCACGCCCCCCCGCGGGACCCGCAATGCCCGAAACGAGCACCCGTCTCCGTCGCGAACGCCCGCGGCAGCACGACCGGCGCCTCCGGGAACGACCGCCGTTGCGCAGGCCTCGACTGCGCTATCAGTACGGTGGACACACGGGAGGTGCCGCTCGTGAATTCCCATGCGCAACCACAACCACGCTTCCTCGAGCGGTCCGGCGTTCGGGTCCCGCGCTTCCTCTACGGCACAGCCTGGAAGGAGGGCGAGACGCAGCGCCTGACCGAGCTCGCGCTCCTGCACGGCTTTCGGGGCATCGACACCGCGAACCAACGCAAGCACTACGACGAGCTGGCCGTCGGCCACGGGATCGCCGCGGCGATCCAGGGCGGCCTCGTCACCCGCGAAGAGCTCTTCCTCCAGACGAAGTTCACATTCCGCCGAGGGCAGGACCACAGGCTTCCCTACGATCCGAAGGCGCCCATCGGGGCGCAGGTCGAGCAGTCGTTCGCGAGCTCGCTCGAGCACCTCGGGACGACGTGGATCGACTCCTACGTGCTGCACGGCCCGACAGAGGGGGTCGGTCTCGTCGCCGCGGACGGGGAGGCGTGGGGTGCCATGGAGACTCTGCACGAGCGCGGCCAGGCTCGCTTGCTCGGCGTGAGCAACGTCACGGCCGAGCAGCTCGAAGCTCTCTGCCGCAAGGCCCGTATCCGTCCTTCGTTCGTACAGAACCGCTGTTACGCGAGGCAGGGTTGGGACCGCGAGGTCCGGACGTTCTGCGTCGCCAACGGCATTCTCTACCAGGGGTTCTCGCTGCTCACGGCCAACCGTGACGCGACGGCGCACGCGGAGCTTCGACGGATCGCAGAGCGCCACGGGCGCACCCCGAGCCAGATCGTGTTCCGCTTCGCCCTCGACCTGGGGATGATTCCGCTGACGGGCACGCGCGACGCCGAGCACATGGACGCCGACCTCGCGGTCTTCGACCTTCACCTCGACCCCGACGAGATGGAGCGGATCGAGCGGCTCGTCGCCGGGCCGTGACCCGAGGGGGCGCGCTTTTCTCTCTCCCGACGCACGGCACCTTCCCTCGCGACCCAGAAAGACCCTTCCCGACCCCGGGAAGGCTCATCCCATGGTCATCAAGGGCCATCCCACGTGCGGGAAGGGCCATCCTGGCCTCGTCGACAGGCGAAGCAACCCGGTAGTACGCTTTTGCAACGATGCTCCTCGCGAAGAAGCGCCGTCCGCACCTCGTAGGGCTCCTCGAGCTCCTCGGGCGGGGCATCGTCTCCAGCGCCGACGCCGACTCCTTCGTGCAGCTGCTCCGGGGAACCCTCGGCGTGCACGGCATCATGATCCTCCAGAACGCGCGCCACGACGCGTGGAACGCGACCTCGGGAATCCCGGCGTCGTGGCTCGCGAAGCACCAGGAGCTCCAGGCGGAGGACCCGTCGAAGGAGATCCTCGCGAGCCGGCCTCCGGGCACCTTCTACTTCGTCGAGCGCGATCTGCCGCCGGAGGACCGCACGTCGCCGCTGCGCCGCGCCTTCATGAGCTGTGGGCTGCGGGACGCGGCCGTCACCAAGCTCCACAGCCCCTTCTTCGAGGACCTGTTCCTCGCGGTCTACAGGCACGACGGCGAGAGCGCGTTCACCGAGGACGACCGGCTCCTGCTCGCCCTGCTCCACCCGCACCTCGCCGGCGCGCTCGCGACGAGGCGCTCGCTCGGTGCGCTGCAGAGCTCCGGGGCCCCGGCCGATCGCGGCCCGGTCGTGGCTTACGCGCGCCTCTCGTGGCCTTTGCGGCGGGTCGACTGGAGCGAGCAAGGACGGCGGGAGTGGACTCTTCGGCTCGGCCCGCAGAGCGCCTCCGGCTGGAAGCGGATCGAGCGGGCCATCTGGAGCGCTGCTTCGCATTTCCAGTCGGCGCAAACGGGAGGGCGCTCGCAGGTGATCCTGCCGGACCTGCGCGTCGAGTTCGCCTACGTCCCTCCCGAGCGCGGAGAGACGCGGGCGATGCTCGCGATGTTTCACGCCAACGTCGACGAGGCGCGCACGACCCGGCCGGCGCCGGTGGAAGAGCTGCTCTCGCCGCGCGAGCTCGCGATCGCGCGAGGCGTCGCGGCGGGGGCGCCCCTCGCGGACGTCGCAAAGGGCCTCGGGATCACCCGCGAGACGGCACGCACCCACCTGCGTGCGGTCTACACGCGCCTCCGCGTCTCGGGACGGATCGCCCTCGCGAAGGCGCTCGAGGCCCGGTGAGAGAACGCGAGCCGAAGACCTTCCCACGGGCCCGGGACGGCTCCAACCGCGCGCCACTCAGGGCGAGCGCGCCAGGTAGTGAGCCGACAGCTGGGCGGAGGTGAGCGCGCTGTCGTAGATGGCGACGTCCGCGAGCGAGCCGACGAAGCCGGTCCAGAAGAGAGGCGCCCCGGTCGTGGGCCTATCGCCGTTGCTCGCGTCCAGCACGAGCTGGTCGTCGCCTCCGCCGACCGCGTCGAGGAACATGTGGTCGAGGTGGTCCGCGCCGTGGACCAGCGCGATGTACGCAAATTCTCCGAGCGGAGGGGCTTGCGAGAGCTGGGAGATCATGACGAGCGTGCTGTCCCGCCACACCTCCGACCGGAGCCCCATGACGCCGGGCTCGTTCGTCAGGATGTAGTAGCCATTGAGCTCTGGCGGAATGGAAGCGTTCGCGAGGTCCGTGTACGGGTAGCCGCCGTCCGCGCCCGCGTCGATCTTCACCCACGCCTCGATGGTGAACGGGACGTCGCCGGCGAAATCGAGGTCTCCGTCGAGCTGTACGGTGGCGGCCATCGCGTCGAAGTGGATGGCCGCGTCGCACGGGCTGATGCCCGCCACGCCGAGCGTGAGGCCGCTCGCCGAGTAGGAGCAGCCGATGGTGGACCCGGCCACCACGTTCGCGCACTCGGCCTGGCCGGGCGGCTCGTCGAGCGGGAACATGGCGATGGGGCTGTCCGCCATGATCGCGGCCCGGTAGCTGTTCGCGCAGGACGACCCGTCGGTCGCAGCTGTGGCGTCGGCGTCTCCGGCGCCGGACGAGGCATCGACGGGGGACGAACCGTCCGCGGCGGCGGATGCGTCGGCGCCGACCGTCAACCCGCTGAGGGAGGGGCAACCGGCCGACAGCCCGGCGACCGCGGCGAGTGCGGACAACGCCTTGCGCGACCCCATGAGGCCCACGCTACCACCACGCGGATGGGCGCGCCCACACCGCCGACAGGCTCAATGAGCATGCATGAGGTGCGGCGTGGCCGGCAGCGCCGGCCCCAGCAGGGCGGCTACGGCTGCACGCCGATCGCGCCGACGATGGACGTGAGCGCCGTGCCCAGGCTCGTCAGCCCGAGATCCGACACGCTGCCGCCGGCGGCGAACCGCAGCCGGCGCACGCCGAGGTTCTCCGCCACGAGGACGAGCCCTTCGAGGCCGCCCACGCGCACGACCTCCGCCGACGCCGGGAGCTGGGGCGGCGCGCCGACGTACGCGAGCGGCGCCGCGAGCGAGAAGGGCGCCGGACCTGCCGCGTACGTGAGGACGTAGATCGCATTGCCCATGCCGCTCGTGACGATGACCGTGTCGTCGAAGGGAGAGGCGACGATGGACTGAGGGTCGGTCACGGGAGTGATGACCTGCGCAGGGTTCACCCCTCCGCTCGCGAGCTCGACGACGGCGACGCGGTTTGCGATCCCCGAGAACGCGTTGTCGTCCGCGAGCAGCGCGTAGCGACCGTCGGGCGTCAGCGCCACGTCCGAGAGGATGGCAAGCGTGTCGCCGAACGGGTTGGTCCTGGCGAGCACGGTGGCAGGGGCGGGCCAGTCGACGAGCAGCGCAAGGGGCCCAGCGTCCTCGCCCGCGTCGGTGACGAACGAGCCGAAGTCGGTCGCCGCGACGAAGGCGGTGCCGCCGTCCAGAAGCACGAGACCGGCGGGCAACCTGGAGGGGACGACCAGGCCCTCGCTGCTCACCGTGCCGTCACACCCGATGGCAGCGGAGTAGACGCCGCCGCCCGAGTTGCGCCAATCGTCGTTGAGCAGGTACGCGTGCGCGCCGCCGGGGGCCATCACAACGGCGCTCACGTAGGTCGGGCTCAGGCCCGCCGAGACGACGTGCACGTTGCCGGACGCGTCGAACGCGAAGACGCCGAGCGTGCCGTCGTCCTGCGCCACGAGGCCGACAGCGCCGTCGGGGGTGAACGTGATGCGGCCCCCGCTCGTCGCGTGCAGCTGGAAGTGCGTGCCGGTCGTCGCGATCGTTCCGTTCACTTCGAGGTCGAGGACCTCGTAGTCGGTGGCAGGCATGCCGCCCGCGTCGAACGGATGGGACACGACGATCTTGCGCACGCGATCGGCCGGTGCAGCGGCCCGCGTGCACGCTTCCGACGCGTTCGCTCCGGCGTCCGAGGCGCCGCTGTCCGGCTTACCGGCCTCGGATGCCGCGTCCCCGAGGGTGGCGTCCGAGGTGCCCGCCTCCCGCACGACGACGGCGCCTGCATCGGCGCCGGTTGCCGAGCCACCGCCACACGCCGCCGCGGCGAGCGCCGCAAGAGCTACCTTCCTGAACGTCGAGCCGGTCATGAGTCGCTACCCTAGTCGACTTCGCGCCCTCGCAGACGCGATCGCGCGCGGCCTGCGCGGGACGGCGTTTGTCGTGGACGCGCTCTCGGAAGGCCCCCTATCCTGGGTGATGAAAAAAATCGGACTCGTCTCATCGATCTTCGCCGTCCTGGCCGTCTCCGCGCTCGTCGTCGGATGTAGCGAGGGGGAGGTCACCAAGGCCGACGTCGAGCAGAACGCGATGAAGCAGCTGACCGCGAACGTCGGCAAGCCGTCGCCGCCCATCACCTGCCCGGGCAACCTGAAGGCAAAGGTCGGCGAGAAGCTGACCTGCTCGATGCCGATCGACAGCAAGACGTACGACGTCACCGTCTCGGTGACCGCTGTCTCGGGCACGGACGTGAAATACGATGTAGAGGTCGCGAGCGCGCCGCGCCCCTGACCTGGCCGGGTGGGGGCAACCTCGGTCGCCTCCAGGGCCGCTCCCAGGGCGCCGCGCTAGTCGTCCTGGGCGTCGGGAAGATCGCTGGCGTCGGGACCGGCATCGTCCGGCGACGCTCCCCCGTGCGCATCGACGGTCGCGTCGCCATGCGCGTCCTCGTGCGCATCGGACGCCACGTCCTCGTGCGCATCCGACGTGACGTCCTCGTGGGCATCGGAGGTGGCGTCCTTCGCGTCGTCGGCCGCGTCCTTCGCGTCTTCGGCCGCGTCCTTCACCCCCGCGTCCATCGGCACGTGCGCCGCGGGCATCCTCGCGATCCAATCCTTCACGAGCGCATCGTCGGGCGCGTCCACCACCCGCGAAGCGATCGGAGGCATCTGGTTGCCCGTGCGGTTCGAGATGAGCTGGTAGATGAGGCTCTCGGAGGGATCGCCGGACACGATCCGCGTTCCCCCGCCGTAGCTCGGTGTGGTGGACACCTTCCCGATCGTGGTGGTCCTCGTGTCGAAGTCCACCGAGGACCTGCCGTCGAGCTGGGTCGGATCGAGCCGGAGGTACATCCCGGCACCGTATGCCGTCGCGTTCTGGTTGGTGTTGTGGCAGGTCCGTCCGCAGTTGATGTGCAGCCACTCCATCGGAGCGGCGGCCTGGCCCGTTCCGTCGTCTCCCACCTCGAGCGCCGTGAGCGGCGGGGGCGGCGTGAGCAGCCCCTTGGCGGCGAGCTGGGCGAGCGTCAGCCCCGTCGCGCCTTTCAGGCCGAGCGAGACCTCCTCGAAGCCCAGAAGGTGGTCGGTCGCCCCCTTGTGGCACTTCTCGCAATCCTCCGGGGCCGGCACGACGTACACGCCATCGACGTCCCCGGGCATCGGAATGCTGCCGCCCGCCGATTGAATCGCGGCCGAGTCGTCGGCATTCCAGACGTACGTGTTGTAGGTCCAGAAGTTCGGCGACTGCTTGTGGAAGTAGCGAGTCTCGACGCGTTTGCCGCCGTAGCTGAACTCCTTCCACACCTTCGTGCCCACAGGAAACGACCACTCGGTGGGGATCGAGCGATCGATAGTGCCGCCGTCGGGAATCTCGATCCACCGCAGCTTGTCGGCGCTGTCGGCCCAGAGGGGGACCGCGGGCGTGTAGGCGATCGCGGTCGGAGAGAGGACCTTCGTCGCGAGGTTCGAGTACAACCCCGTGCAGTCGAGGGACGTCGGAGGGTCACCGGCGTCGATGCACGCTGGGTCGATCGGAGGGCCGGCATTCTCGCTGCCGCTGGAGCAAGCCACAGCGAGGCAGGCGATGGTTGCCGCGAACGGCAACGACGGGGATCGGCGCATGGCTGAACGGGGAGGTTAGCAATCGGCATACCCTCCGTCTGCACCGTCGCTTCGGGAGAGACTTCCCGTGTCGCGCTGCCGCGATGGATGGGACGGGGACCGGCCCGGTGGATCGCAGTCACCGGGTGAGAGAGCCGCCCACCAAATCGTCAAGCAAGAGCTTAGCGCCGCGGGATGCTGACGTTCCTCTTCGACAGATCGGAAAGGTACGTCAGCAGCTGCGCCCGAACCTCCGGCGTCGGGTTGAAGCCCACGGGCATGCGCTCGGCCCCCGCCGCGCCATCGAGACGGAAGCGAATGTCGTCGAGCAGCGACGAACGGGTCCGGGTGCTCCTCGCCAGCTCGGGCGCGAGCCGGGCCGGGTCACCGAACGGGATGGGCGGCCCTGCGCCGCCCTCGTGGCAAGACGCGCACCGTTCGACGAGCATCGCCTCCGGCCGCGCCTCGACACCCGAGACGCCGTGAGGCGACAGCCTCGAGCCACCTGAGGCGACGCGACCAGGCTCGCGAAGGAGACTACAGAGCGCGCGCGTATCGGACCCGTTCCAGTAGACGGCGAGTAGCCTCTCGTCCGACCCCGCCAGCTCGGCAAAGAGCTTCCGCTCGAAGCTCTCTGCGGGGCGCGCAGCGGAGGCGAAGTCGTAGGATCCCTTCTCGAGCGCGAGCGTCCAGCCCGCCGAAGGCACGCCGAGCTCGTGCTCGGCGACGTACCGGAGCCGGATCATCGCCGGGGCAAGGGCGAGCGACCGCAGAGGCGTCGGCAGCGGCGGCTCGGCCCTTTGCGCCTTGTATGCGTCCTGCACGGCGTTGGCCTCCGCGGCGCCGCGCGCGAAGCCGTCGTAGTCGCGTCGAAAGGATGCACGGGCATCCTCCGGCAGCGCCTCCTCGATGTCGCCGCACGGGGTCGCCAGCGCGATCAGCAGCGCGTCGCGCGCGCCGTTGAAGCGTGGCGAGGCACGGAGCTCACTGGCGACGGCCTTCGCATTGAGGGCGCCGAACAGCTCACTGAGCTCGGCGTTGCGGAGCACGGTCGCAGCGCCGGTGTAGCGGCGCGCAGCCTCGTCGAGCGCGGTCTCCTTCGGGTCGACGAGATACCGGTAGCGTGCGTCGTGGGATCGGAGCCGCGAGAAGCTGGCCCACCCGCTGCGCTCTCGCGCGGGGGCAGCCCGTGACGGCGTCTCGCCGTAGGCTCCCGGCCAGAGCGGGTAGGTGTCCCAGACGGGGCGCGGCGGTGACCCGTGGCATGCACGGCACCGCTCTGGATTCGGCTCCGAGACGGTCATCGACCGTTGCCCTCCGAGCTCGGGAAAGGTCACCTCGCGCAGCACGAACGAGCTCGTGCGGTCGTCGAACCTCATGAGGTCGACCCGGTCGGTCCCGGCGGCAAAGGCGACGACCTCCTTCGCGTCCTCGCTGTAGAAGATGACGCGGGGCGCCTCGTACGAGGCGATGTCCGGGCTGCGGGTCCGGAACATGAGGACGTAGCGGGACCGCAAGCTCTCGGGGAGAGCCGCGAGGAACTCGGGGACGGAGTGGATGTCGGCGCGCCCTAGCACCGGCGAGCAGACGTCGTGCGCGCCGCCGCCGCTCCCCGCGCAGGCGCCGGCGCCGATAGCGATGGCAAAGACCGCAAGAAGGCGGGCCAGCGACCATGCGTGCTTGCCCGACGGGTTCGCATTCGACATCGCGCGTCTGTCCCTCCTCTGCCAACGGGACGACAAGCGCGAATCTTAAGCCACGTGACGGTCCGGCGTCGTGAGCGCAGGCAGGCCGGCGTCGACCGGGAACCATCGCCCCTGAGAGGCTCCCGCGGAGGGACTGCGAGGTGCCCGTTCGTCCCATTCGCCCGCGAAAGGTCCTGCGCTGGGCGAGGATGTCGATGTGGCACCGGCATTGCTCTCTCCACACGTGAGGTCGCAATGAAACCGATGCGGATGTGGGCAATAATGATGGCGCTCGTCGGAGCTACCCCGCTCGCCTCTCTTGGCTGCTCGGGCGCATCCCCGCCACCTTTGGTGTTCCAGGAGTCCTGTTGCGACTACGCGGGGGGCGCCTGGTCGTGCGCCCAGGACTGCAATGGAACGTCTTACTGTCCGGTCGGCGTCTCCTACCAGGAGCGCTGCACGTCCAGTGGGACCGATGCGCCCACCTGCTCGAAGTGGGCCTGCGACGATGCCGGTCCGCCGCTGGGTGGGCTCCCGTCGTATCCAACGTTCGGCTCCGATGCAGCCGACGTCTTCGCTCCGGCCGAGGCGGGACTCGACGCCGCCGTTGATCAAGCGGCCGAGGCAGGGATCGAGGCCAGCGTCCCGCCCGAGGTCTCCACGGTGGACGCGGGGACCGCGGAGACCGAGAGCGCGGGTCCGTGCGTGCCCGATGAGCCGTGCGACGGCATCTCCCAATGTTCGGTGGCCTGCTACGGCCCGACCTGCTGCCAGCTATCGTGCTCGTGCGAGGGTCCGTACGGCGTGGGCGCTCCCGACGATCCGAGCGCCCGCCTTGCCTGTGTCGCGACCTGCCCCTGATCGTGGCGACCCTCGCCGCTCGGCTCTGCAGCACTCCGATCCTGGTAACCTGCGACCAATGGGCCCCGACCACTATCGCGTCACGAGCCTCGTTCTGACCAGTCCCGTTGCATGACGGCGCATCCCGAAGTCCCCGCCTGCCTCGCCCCGCTCCTCGACGACCTGGAAGCAATCCCGGGCGTGCGCGCCGTGGTGCTCGGCGGGTCGCGAGCACTCGGTAGGGAGGACGGAGGGAGCGACTGGGACATCGGCGTCTACTACCAAGGGCCGATCGATCTTCGAGCCCTCGGGCGCTGGGGGGAGTTTCATCCCCCGGGAGCCTGGGGCCGGATCATGAACGGAGGAGCGTGGCTCCTCATCGATCGGCTCAAGGTCGACGTCCTGCTCCGAGACGTCGACGTCGTCGATCGCTGGTCCGACTCCGCGAGGCGCGGGCACTTCGAGATCGACCTGTTGCTCGGCTACCTCGCGGGCGTGCCGACCTACAGCCTCCTCGCCGAGCGGAGCGTGGCCCGCATCCTGCGAGGCGCTCTCCCGGACGCCGGTGAGTTCCCCAAGCGGCTCGCGGAGGTTGCTCTCGAGCGATGGCGCTTTCACCGGCGCTTCACCATCGAGCAAGCGCGGAGCCGCGCAAAGCGCGCCGATCTCGTTGGCGCCATCGGTCAGGTCGCCAAGGCAACGGTCGAAGAAGCCCACGCGCGTCTAGCCGGGCAGCGGCGGTGGGTGCTGAACGAGAAGCGCATCGTGGACGACGCCGGGCTGGACGCCGCCCACAGTCTCTTCACGGACGTTCCTCCGCGAGCGACCGAGCTCCGGGACTGGGTCGACCGCGCGGCTCTCCTCCTGGAATCGAAGTAGCTCGGCTGTGCTCCGTGGCCCGGGAACCCAGCTTCCAGGTGTGCCTATTTCCGCGTGAGGGGGCGCCGTGGTACTGCCCGCGTCGGAGCACCTCGCTCGCATCACGCAGTACGGCCACGCCCCTCGAACCCGGAGTCGCACCATGAAGCTCGACGGAAACACCATCCTCCTCACCGGCGGCGCCAGCGGCATCGGCCTGGCTCTCGCGACGGCGCTCCAGAAGCGCGGCAACACCGTCATCATCACCGGCCGAGATCAGGCAAAGCTCGACAAAGCCAAGCAGGCGGTCCCCGAGCTCCACGTGATCCAGAGTGACGTCGCACGGGTCGCAGACATCGACGCGCTCTTTGCGAAGGTGACCGAGGAGTTTCCCAAGCTCAACGTGCTCATCAACAACGCCGGCGTGATGCGCACCATCAACCTGAACAAGCACGACGGCTCGCTCGAGGACCTCACCAGCGAGATCGACATCAACCTCTCCGGCCCGATCCGCATGGTTCGGAGATTCCTGCCCCAGCTCGCGAAGCAGGACAGCGCGGCGATCGTCAACGTCTCGAGCGGGCTCGCCTTCGTGCCGCTCCCGATAAACCCCGTGTACTGCGCGACCAAGGCGGGGCTGCATTCGTTCACGCTGTCTCTCCGCGCGCAGCTCAAGAAGACGCGCGTCAAGGTCTTCGAGATCGCCCCGCCGGCCACGGCGACGGAGCTCCTGGGAGACCCAAGCTCTCCTGACCTCAAGGGCGTGTCCGTGATGTCGGTCGACGACCTCGTCAAGGCCAGCCTCGAGGGGCTTGCGCGCGATCGACTCGAGATCCGGCCGGGCCAGGCCAACCAGCTGCGTTTCATGAACCGGGTCGCCCCCGACTTCATCTTCGGACAGCTGAGCAAGACCGTCGATCGCATGCTCGCGGACTAACGCGATCGCGAGCCTTCTGGAGAGTACACGGTGGCCGCCGCGAGCGGGTCGATACCATCCGCTCGCGCGGCCGGAACCGTGGCCCGGGCCATGCACACCTCCTCAACGGCGCGATCGCGCCGCGCGAACGGAGTGGGCCATGCAAAAGATCCAACGGACCATCGAGATCAAGGCGCCCGTACAGCAGGTCTACGACTACCTCAACCAACCCACGACTCTGCTGAGCATCTGGCCGAACATCGTGTCGGTGTCGAACATCGTCCCCCGGAGCGCCGAGCGCGACCTCGATACGATGCTCGGTAACCTCAAGGACGTGATGGAGCACACCGCCGTCGCCAAGACGACGAGCGCACGCGCGCATTGAGGCAGCGACCACATTAGCCGCCGTTTCGCCTTCCTGTCGGCTCTATCGGTCTTCGTGCACGACCCCGCTCTGTCGTCTCCGACATGGAGTCGATTCCGTTGTCGGCGTGACCGTCCGACGGCGCCGGAATCGTCATCGAAATCGCGTGGGATCGTTTGACTGACTTGCGGTCAGTGACCCATGGTTCGGGTATGGAAAGCACCCGCGTCACCCCCGTTCGGGTCACGAGCCGCCAGGCGAAAGCTGACGATACTAGGCGCGACCTCCTGTCCGCGGCGGCCTCGCTCTTCGTCAAGCAAGGCTACCACCTGACCAGCGTGGAGCAGATCGCCCGACAGGCGGGCGTCGCCAAGGGCACCTTCTTCCTTCATTTCCCGACGAAGGGAGCGGTCGTCACTGCCATGGTCCAGATCCAGATGGACCACGTCCGCCGCGAGCACGACCGTCTGGCGGCAGAAGGCGCGCCACCGCTCGCCCGGCTGCGCGCCACGGTCATGGCCCTCGGCAAACTCTCCAACCTCAACCTCGCCCGGGCCGTGCTGATCGCAGGTCTCGACAACGCGGATGTGGGGGCGGAGATCGATCTTCGCTACCACGGAGCCCTCGACCTGATGATCGAGGACGCGCGTGCGGCCGTTCGGTCGCGTGACCTCGCCAGGGGCACCGATCCCGAGGCTCTCGCGCTCGTGTTCATGAATTCGTTCCTGGGAGCCGCCGTGTCGTACGCGACCAACCCGCGGGGCCGAACGCTCGCAGCCATGCTCGAGTCGATGCTGGACATGAGCCTGCCGGCGTTCGCACCCGGAAAGTCCAAGAAGGGCGGCGCATCGTGACCCGGGCGATCTGGGCCTTGGCCGTCTTGATGACAGCTTTCTCGGCGATGGCGTGCAACGCGAGCAGCAGCGAAGCGGCGGACGCGGGCGAGGACTCGTCGCCATCCTCATCGTCCTTCCCTGCGGCCTCGCCAGTTGCCCCGGATGCGAGCCCGGGAGACGCGGCGGCGGATGTGCCCCCGGCGCCCGCCGCGGCGGCTTGCAGCGGAAAGGCCGCCCAACCAGTGGGTGACACGACCTGGGCGATCTCGACCCCTGCGGGAGCCCGAAGTGCCCTCGTGCACATCCCGCCGGGATACGATCCGGCCACTGGGGCCCCCGTCGTCCTCAATTTCCACGGATACGCCGGCGATCCGCAACAGGAAGAGGGCCTCACTCTGATGGATGCGGCGGCCGACGCGGCCGGATACGTCGTCGTCTACCCGCAAGGCACGGGGGAGCTCTTGAGCTGGAACGCCGGCGCTTGCTGCGGCCAAGCGGCCGAAGAAGGCGTCGACGACGTCGCCTTCGTCGGCACGCTCCTCGACACCCTGGAAGGTGACCTCTGCGTGGACAGCAGGCGCGTGTTCGCGACCGGCATGTCGAACGGCGGATTCTTCTCCCACCGGCTCGGCTGCGAGCTTGCCTCGCGCATCGCCGCCATCGCACCAGTCGCTGGCGTCATGGGCATCCCGACTTGCAATCCGTCACGTCCTGTCCCCGTGATCGAATTTCACGGCACGTCTGACCCGCTAGTTCCTTACGATGGCGAACCGGCGATCGGTTACACGTCGGTGGCGGACACGATCAGCGGCTGGGTCCAGCGTGACGGATGCCAGGGTCAAGGCGTGACTACCTACGCGAAGGGCGACGCTACGTGCGTGACGTACGGCGAGTGCTCGGCTGGAGTGGAGGTCACGCTTTGCACGATCGCTGGCGGCGGCCACACGTGGCCAGGCGGGACTCCATTTCCGTTGTTGGGGGTGACGTCGACGGACATCTCCGCAACCGACGCTATGTGGTCCTTCTTCCAGAAGCACGGCATGTAACGGCCCGGACAGCGCCCGTTTCCCGTCTGGAAATCTCCGCGGTCTCGAGTAACCTCATCCAATGATCAGCGTCGCTCTCGTGGGGCCGGAGATCGAGGAGAACCTGAGTCTCCGGTACATCGCGTCAGCGCTCCGGGTGGGGGGTTACGAGACGGAGATCGTAGCCTTCAACCAGCCGAGCGACCTGGCTTACGCATTGTCTCGCATCCTGTCGCTCCCTGACCCTCCGCTCGTCGTAGGGATCTCGCTCGCTTTCCAGTGGCGAGCGAAGGACTTCCTCGCGCTTGCGATGGCTCTGCGGGAGGCCGGCTTCACCGGGCACGTCACCGTAGGCGGGCACTTCGCGACGTTTGCCGCCAAGGACCTCCTGGCGGACTTTCTGGAGCTCGATTCGGTGTGCCTCCAGGAAGCCGAAGACACCATGGTGCGCCTCGTTCGAGCCGTCGAGTCGCGAGAGGCGCTCGTAGGCATTGCCGGGCTGGCGCTCCGCTCCGGAGAAGAGGTCATCCTCACAGGTCACCCGGCGTTGCCCGATCTGGCGACCCTCCCATGGCCCGACCGCCGCGGCGAACCCGCGGCTTGCTTCGGACATGCAATCTCACCGCTCGTATCGAGCCGAGGCTGCTATGCAAACTGCACGTTCTGCTGCATCGCATCGTGGCATGAGCAGAGCCTCCCAGGCGTGCGCTACCGCCTTCGCGAGGTCGGCGCCGTCGCCGACGAGATGGTCGCCATGCAGCGAACGCGCGGAGTCGACATCTTCGTCTTCCACGACGACAACTTCTTCGTGCCCGGCCACAAGCGCAACGTCGAACGTTTCAGCGCTCTGGCGGACGCCCTCGAGGCGCGAGGCATCGGCCCGTACGCCACCGTGGTCAAGGCAAGGCCGACCGATGCCGACCCGGAGGTGTTCCGCGTGCTCACCGAACGCCTCCAGTGCATCCGTGTGTACATCGGTGTGGAGACCGACGCTGACCAGGGCCTGCGAACACTCCGTCGGTGGGCGAAGTCCAGCCAGAATCATGACGCGATCGAGCTCGTGCGCGGCCTCGATCTGTATACGTGCTTCAACATGCTCATCTTCGACCCCGACACTACCGTCGAGAGTCTGCGCACGAACATCGCGTTCATCCGGTATGCGGCCGAGTTCCCGTCGAACTTCGGTCGCGTCGAGCTTTACGCCGGGACTCCGCTCCTGGCGCGCATGCAGGCGGAAGGCCGGGTAACGGGAGACTACCTGCAGTGGGACTACTCTCTGGGAGACGTCGCTGTCGAACGCATCTTCGACCTGTCGATGCGGGCTTTTTTCGAACGCAATTTCGGGGAGGACGCGCTAGCTAACCGAATCATGGGCACCCGCTTCGACATCGAAGTGTGCCGCCACTTTCACCCCGACCGATTTCGACCGGAGTGGCTCGCGGAGGGCAAGGAGCTCAGCAGAATTCTCGCCGCGGACTCCGCCGACGGCCTCGACGCTCTCGTCGATCACGTGGAGGCCGGCCGCAGCGATGACGCCGACGTCGTCGCGCGCGTCGCTGCAAAGCTCCGCGCGACCGAGGGACACGTGGGCCAGCGGGCTCGTGACCTGGCGCGCCGCATCCAGGGCGTCCTGCAGAGAGGCAAACCCCTCACCGACGTGGGTGACCGCGTCGCCACGCCGCTCCAGACGCCCCGCCTCGCCGCGGGAGGAATGTAACCATGGAAGAGAGACGCAAGCTGAAGCTCCTCCCAGAGGTGCTACCCGCCCCGAACAGGAACCGCAATGACGCGGGGCCGCGGGCGCGCACGCGAGATCACATGCAGCGACTCCTCGCGGCTGCAGCGATCACGGGGGCGCTAGCGTGCCGGAGCGACCCTGGGTATGGGGTCGTGGATCCAATGCCTGCACCCGCCGATGCAAGCGGGCCCCCGCCGCCTCCCGCACCGGCGGATGCGACGGCGCCACCGCCTCCTCCGATGGGTTATGCAGTGGTAGACCCTATGCCCATGCCTGCAGGGCGCGACGCTGGCGCGCTACCAAAGAGCGATGCGTCGGGCCGCACCGGGGACGGCTCGGCCAAGTAGCCGTCCGGCCTGCTCGAGCTGGGAGGCTCCGCGCCGGTGAGCGGTACAGCGCACCGCCTCGCTCAGTCGTGGGCTGCGCCCCCCCCATCCGACGGCCCCGCGTCCGCAGACGGCTTGCAGACTTGCTCATCGTTGCCGGCGCTGGGGCAGTTTCCTGAGCAGCAGTCCGAGTTGCTCGTGCATTCCAGGCCTACTACGACACACGGGCCGCACGCCATGGTCGGCGAGATGTTGTTGTTCTCTGCTCGACATGTATCGCCTGTCGGGCAATCGGAGTTGCTCTTGCACTGGTGCGAGCAGCCCACGAGTAGCCCCATGCCTGCGACGATGGCGACCGCGAAGAGTGCCTCTTTCACGGGGGGCAACGCTACCAGACGGTCCTTGTCTTGACGACCCGTTCCAGCCAGCGCCGGTCTGGCTCTTCGCTTCCTGGCTCGACCGTAGGGCCGCCGAATGACGAAATGTAACGACAAGTGTGCCATGAACATTTGGCGAAAGCCGACGTGGCTGCGAACGAATGGGCACGGACGATCGAGACAACCCGCCTCCTGACGCTCGACGACAGGGGCCGAAGACACCATCCTCGGCTCCTGCACACTCGTGGCGCTTGCGTGTTCGCCAGAAGGGCGACAGCGTTGCGCGAGACCAACCGATGACATTCTCGTTCGACAACACCTACGCACGGCTCCCCGCTCGGTTCTTTGCACCCGTTTCGCCTACGAGGGTACGCGCGCCGCGCGTGGTGAAGATAAACCGACCGCTCGCCGCGGAGCTTGGGCTGGACGCGGACGAGCTCGGGTCGCCGGAGGGCGCCCAGGTGCTCGGTGGCAACGCGGCTCCTGCCGGTGCGGACCCGATCGCGCTCGCATACGCCGGGCATCAGTTCGGGGTCTTCGTGCCGCAGCTCGGCGACGGACGGGCGATGCTGCTGGGCGAAGTGGTGGGCAAGAACGGACGGCGCGTCGACATTCAGCTGAAAGGCTCCGGCCCTACCCCCTTCTCGAGGCGGGGCGATGGGCGTGCGGCGCTAGGGCCGGTCCTGCGCGAGTACATCGTGAGCGAGGCGATGGCGGCGCTCGGTGTTCCGACGACGCGCGCTCTCGCCGCAGTGATCACCGGCGAGCCAGTCCGCCGCGAAGAAATGCTCCCTGGAGCGGTGCTCACGCGTGTAGCCGCCAGCCACATCCGGGTGGGCACCTTCGAGTTCTTCGCCGCACGCGACGATCGCGAGGCGTTGACCACGCTGGCATCGTACTCACTGCGGAGGCACTACCCAGACGCTACTGGTACCGGCAACGACGCCCTCGCCCTCCTCGAGCGCGTCGTGCACGCGCAGGCGAATCTCGTCGCAATGTGGCTCGGGGTCGGCTTCGTACACGGAGTGATGAACACCGACAACACTGCGATCTCCGGCGAGACCATAGACTACGGCCCGTGCGCCTTCCTGGACGAATACGACCCAAACAAGACTTTTAGCTCGATTGATCGCGGTGGGCGTTACGCGTTCGCAAACCAGCCGCGGATTGCCCAGTGGAACCTCACGCGGCTCGCAGAGGCGCTCTTGCCGTTACTGGCCGACGATGACGACCAGGCCGTCCGCCTGGCGACCGAGCGCCTCGAGCGCTTCTCCACGATATTTGCCGCCGCGCATGGCCGCGTCATGCGAGCGAAGCTCGGGCTCGCACGCGAAGAGGCCGACGACTCCGCTCTCGCGACCGATCTTCTCATCAATATGGCGTCCAGCGGTGTGGACTACACGCTCCTCTTCCGTGCGCTTTGCGCGGCGACCGAGGACCGTTTCACGGACGAGCGGGTCGCAGCACTGTTTGCCCAGCCCCAGGCGTTCCACGACTGGTCACAGCGGTGGCGTAGCCGCCTGGCGAGAGAGGACGTCCCGACCGACGCGCGCGCCGCTGCCATGCGACTCGCCAACCCCAGGTTCATCCCACGAAACCATCGCGTCGCTCAGGCAATCGACGCGGCTGTCCGGCAAGACGACTTCGCGCCGTTCGAGACGCTCGTTCGGGTGCTCGGGCGCCCGTACCAGGACCAGCCGGAGCTGATGCAGCTCGCCGATCCACCGCGCCAGGAGGAGCGCGTGCTCCAGACGTTTTGCGGTACGTGAGATCACTGCGAGCTCGAGCTCGTCGCCTCGGGCGCTTAGGATGACGTACTCGGGATGACGTAGATGACGTAGACGAGGCGACACACGGGCCCCCGGCCGCGCTCGTTCGTGATCGTGCGCACGGCGCTTGCTCACCCCCCCAAAGCGCGCAGCAGCGCAACGGCGGAGGTCGGTCGGATGAGAACGACTCATGGCAACACCCCTGGGTCTGGGCAGGCCGCGATAGCCGAGCCCAAGCTGGGCATCCCCGGACGCGTCCGCGCGTGCCTTTTCGACCTCGATGGCGTGCTCACCGAGACTGCAGCGGTTCACGCCAAAGCTTGGCAGCGGGTGTTCGACGCGTTTCTGAGCGAGCGCGCCCGGGCAAGCGGCAAGCCGTTCGTTCCATTCGACGTCGTGCGTGACTATGACCTGTACGTCGACGGCAAGCCGCGGGACGATGGCACCCGGGCGATGCTCGGCTCGCGCGGCATTAACCTTCCCGAAGGATCGGCCGACGACCCGCCGACAGCCGCGACCGTCCATGCGCTGGGCGAGCGCAAGAACGCCATCTTCCTCGAGCTCCTGCGAAAAGACGGGGTCCAGCCGTACCCGGGCTCGGTGCGCTACGTCCAGGCCGTGAGGCGGGCTGGCCTCCGCACGGCCGTGGTGTCGTCCAGCAAGAACTGTCGGGACGTGCTGCTCGCAGCCGGCATCGCCGATCTGTTCGATGCCCGTGTCGACGGTATCACCGCCGACGAGCAGCAGCTCCGAGGCAAGCCGGCTCCGGACACGTACCTGGCCGCAGCGCGCGCCCTCGCTACCGCCACTCCACGAGAGGCAGCCGTATTCGAGGACGCGCTCGCAGGCGTCGAGGCGGGACGCGCAGGAAAGTTTGGCTTCGTCGTCGGCGTCGACCGGGTGGGCCAGACCGACGCCCTCCGCCGCCACGGCGCCGACGTGGTCGTCACCGACCTGGCAACCCTCATGGAGGCGAGGTGATCAAGCATCCTGCGTTTCGTGTCCTGCCGTGGGCACTCCAGGAGACCGAGCTGGATCTCGCCTTGCTCGCGCAGAGCGAGTCATTATTCGCGCTATCCAATGGCCATATCGGTGTTCGCGCCAACCTCGACGAGGGTGAGCCCCACGGGCTCCCGGGGACGTACCTGAACGGCTTCTACGAGCTGCGTCCGCTTGTGGAGGCCGAGTCCCAGTACGGAGGCCCAGAGTCCAGCCAGACGCTCGTCAACGTTACGAATGGAAAATTGATACGCGTGCTCGTCGATGACGAGCCCTTCGACGTGCGCTATGGCGTTCTTCGCGTCCACGATCGCGTGCTCGACTTTCGCGCCGGAACGCTGACCCGCACAGCAGAGTGGACCTCCCCGGCCGGACGCACCGTGCGCATCAAGTCCGTCCGGTTCGTATCGTTCGTCCACCGTGCGATCGTCGGAATCAGCTACGAGCTCGAGCCCCTCGATGGCCCCGCCAACGTCGTCATCCAGTCCGAGCTCGTTGCCAACGAACAGATACCTTCGGTCGCTGGAGACCCACGGGCCGCGAGCGCGCTCGAGTCGCCACTTCGTTCCGAGGAGCACCTCGCACGGGCGACTGGAGCCGTGCTCATCCACCGGACCCGACGCAGCCGCCTACGCGTGGCCGCGGCGATGGACCATCGCATCAACGGAACGTCGCGCGTGCGGGTAGAGACCGAGACCTCACCTGATTCGGCTCGCCTCGTCGTGACCGACGTCCTCGAGCCTGGACAACAACTGCGGCTCGTCAAACTGGTGGCGTACGGATGGTCCGCCGAGCGCAGCCTACCGGCGATGCGCGACCAGGTCGCGGCTGCTCTGGCGGCGGCGGGCCAGGCGGAATGGGACGGCCTGCTCGTCGCTCAGCGGCGGTACCTCGACGACTTCTGGGCACGCGCAGACGTCGAGATCGGGGGCGACCCCGAGCTGCAGCAGGCCGTGCGCTTTGGCCTGTTCCACGTTCTCGAGGCCGCCGCCCGCGGCGAGGGACGCGCCGTGCCAGCCAAGGGACTGACCGGCACCGGCTACGACGGTCACTCGTTCTGGGACACCGAGACATTCGTCCTGCCCGTCCTCACTTACACCGTGCCGACCGCAGCCGCCGACGCTTTGAGCTGGCGCCATGCGACGCTACCCGCCGCGCAACGGCGCGCGCGACAGCTCGGTCAGGCGGGCGCCGCCTTTCCATGGCGCACCATCCACGGAGAAGAGTGCTCCGCGTACTGGCCCGCCGGGACCGCCGCCTTCCACGTCAACGCCGACATCGCCGATGCGGCGATTCGCTACGTCGGTGCCACGGGCGACGAGACATTCGAGCGTGACGTCGGGGTCGACATACTCGTACAGACGGCTCGACTCTGGCGCTCGCTGGGTCATCACGACCTGCAAGGGCGCTTTCGCATCGATGGCGTGACCGGACCCGACGAGTACAGCGCCGTCGCCAACGACAACGTCTTCACCAACCTCATGGCGGCCCGAAACCTGGCGGGGGCCGCCAGTGTCTGCGAGCGACACCAGGACCGCGCCCGGGAGCTTGGAGTCGAACCCGAGGAAATGGCCGATTGGCGCGCTGCAGCCGATCGCATGTTCGTTCCGTACGATGCGCGACTGGGAGTCCACGCGCAGGCGCAGGGCTTCACCGAGCACGAGATGTGGAACTTCGGCGCGATGAAGCCGAGCGATTACCCCTTGATGCTACACTTCCCCTACTTCGATCTCTACCGGAAGCAGGTAGTGAAACAACCCGACCTCGTCTTGGCGATGCAGCTCTGCAGCGACGCGTTCACGGACGAGCAGAAGGCGCGCAATTTCGATTACTACGAGCGGATTACCGTGCGTGACTCGTCGCTCTCGGCCTGCACCCAGGCAGTGCTCGCAGCCGACGTCGGATACCTGAATCTCGCGCTCGACTACGTCGCCGAAGCTGCGCTCATCGACCTCCAAGATCTCGAACACAACTCTCGTGACGGTCTACATATCGCGTCGCTCGCGGGGACGTGGATCGCGCTCGTGAATGGCTTCGGCGGCATGCGCGACCATGCCGCCGTCCTGGGCTTCGCCCCACGACTGCCCGAGGGCCTCACGTCACTCGCGTTCTCGATTACTCGTCGGCGGCTCTGCCTCCGCGTCGACGTGACCGTGCGCGAGGCCGCGTACCGGCTGGTAGGCTGCACCGGCGAGCTGCACATCACGCACTACGGGGACCCGCTCACGGTGAGCGGACCGGACCCGACGAAACGCCCCATCCCGGCACCGCCGCAGCGCACGGCTCCTACGCAACCACCTGGCCGAGAGCCGCGGCGCCGCTCGCGTGGGACCGAGGCGTGACGAGCTCGCGTCGGAGGGGCGCGTCGTCGCGTGAGTCGTGACGTGAGTCGTCGTGACGTGATGAAAACGGCGGGATGACAGCGGTCTGACGAGTACGGTGGCGCCGAGTGATGAGTGGAAAAACGAGATGAGTGGCAAGCTGCGCAATCTCGTCACGCGGCACGCAGAATGCTCCCTTCCGTCGCGGAGGCGCACATGCCTGCGACTGCCAAGTCATTGTATATGTTGCCGTTCGACCACCGCGCGTCGTTCGAGACGGGCTTGTTCGGGTGGTCGGGCGCGCTTTCCGACGAGCAGACGGCGCAGATCGCCGCTTCGAAGCGACTGATCTACGCCGCGGCGCTCGAGGCGATCGCGACAGGCGTGCCGTGGGAGTGCGCCGCAGTCCTGGTCGACGAGCAGTTTGGGGCCTCGATCCTCGCCGACGCACGCAGACGAGGCCTCGCGACCGCCTGCCCCGTCGAGGAGAGCGGTCGAGCCGAGTTCGACTTCCAGTACGGGGAAGATTTCGCGCGCCACATCGAGGCGATGAACCCCACGTACTGTAAAGCGCTCGTCCGATACAATCCCGAGGGCGATCCGGCACTGAACGCGCGCCAGGCCGCGCGTCTCCGTCGGCTGTCCCATGTCCTGCGCCGGGCAGGTCGCCAATTTCTATTCGAGCTCCTCGTTCCGCCCGAGCCGAAGCAGCTTGCGCGGGTCGGGGGAGACGCGCGCATCTACGACCTCGCGCTCCGGCCCCCCCTGGTCGTCCGCGCGATCCGCGAAATTCAGGAAGCGGACATCGAACCGGACATCTGGAAGGTCGAGGGCCTCGATAGGCGCCAGGACTGCGTCGACGTCGTCGAGACCGCTCGACGCGGCGGGCGGGACCACGCGAGCTGCATCGTGCTGGGCCGCCACGGAGACGAGGGCCCGGTCATGCACTGGCTGCACGTCGCCGCCAGCGTGCCCGGCTTCATCGGTTTCGCCGTGGGCCGAAGCACCTTCTGGAGTCCGCTGAAGAGACTCCGAGATGGAAAGATCCACGACCGAGAGGCTGTAGCCGAGATGGCCCGGTCGTACCGCCACTGGGTGGACACGTGGCAGGAGGCACGGCGCTATTCGAAGGGAGGAGACATCGCCGTCTTTCCGGACGAGGAGGCTCTCATGCGCTCCGAGGCAAACGACGTCGCCACCATTGCCGCCGAGGCAACTGCGGCGCGCGGGCGCTTTCTTCTGGCGCTCTCGGGCGGCTCCACGCCACGACGCCTGTACGAGCTACTGGCAAGGGAACCGTGGGCGCGGCGCATCGACTGGTCGCGCGTGCACGTCTTCTGGGGTGACGAGCGCTGCGTACCGCCCGATCATCCCCAGTCGAATTACCGCATGGCACGGGAGGCGCTCCTCGACCGAGTGCCCATTCCACCCGCCAACATTCATAGAATCCTCGGCGAGGTCGAGCCGCACCGCGCTGCGGATCTATACGAGCAGACCCTCCGGTCTTTCTTCGGATCGGCCGAAGGGCCTCCGGGACGAAGCTTCGATCTCGCTCTTCTGGGAATGGGCACCGACGGCCATACCGCGTCGCTCTTTCCCGGTGCGCCACCCGTGACGGAAGACCGGCGATGGGCAATGCCGTACAACGTCGAGAGTCCGAGCAGCATGTGGCGTATCACGCTCACGCCCGTGGTTCTAAACGCAGCCGACGACGTGACCTTCTTGGTGGTCGGGACGAAGAAGGCCGACCGCCTGCGGGAAGTCCTGAGTGGAGGGGACCGCGCCGCTCTTCCGGCGCTGGCCATAAGGCCGAGGCATCGCCCGCCTCACTGGAGAGTGGATGCAGCAGCGGCGGCACGCCTGCACTAGTTCGCGAACGGCAAACGCCAAATGGAGAGGAGACCGGAATGGACATCGGAATGATCGGGCTCGGTCGCATGGGCGCGAACATGGCGCTCCGCCTCATCCAGGCGGGGCACCGCGTGGTGTCGTTCGACCACCATCCCGACAAGATCGCAGAGCTGGTCAGGGAGGGGGGCGTCGGCGCGGAATCGTTGAAGGACTTGGTGAGCAAGCTCGCGCCGCCCCGCCCTGTGTGGATGATGGTCCCCGCGGCAAAGGTCGACGAGACCGTGGGGGCGTTACGGCCCCTGCTCGTGCGCGGCGACGTCCTAATCGATGGAGGTAACTCGCACTACCGCGATGACCTACGCCGAGCCAACGCGCTGGCGGCCGACGGTATCCGCCACGTGGACGTCGGGACGTCCGGCGGCGTCTGGGGAAAGGAGCGGGGCTACTGCCAGATGATCGGAGGTGATGCCGACGTCGTGGCACGACTCGAGCCTATCTTCGCAACGCTCGCACCCGCGGTCGATTCGACGAGTCGCACGCCCGGCCGCACCGGCACGCCGACGCAGGCCGAGCATGGCTATTTGCTGTGCGGACCGCACGGAGCGGGCCACTTCGTGAAGATGGTTCACAACGGGATCGAGTACGGGATCATGGCGGCGTACGCCGAAGGAATGAACATTCTCAAGAATGCCGACGTCGGTAAGAGAAGCTCGACCGTCGATGCAGAGACCACGCCCCTGAGTGATCCCGAGCTCTACCAGTACGAGCTGAACTTGAGTGACATCGCCGAAGTCTGGCGGCGCGGCAGCGTCATCGCCTCATGGTTGTTGGATCTGACGGCGGAGGCGCTGCAGCGCAGTCCGCAACTGACGGACTTTGCCGGTAAGGTCTCCGATTCGGGCGAAGGTCGTTGGACTCTCAAGGCCGGCATCGACGAGGGTGTCCCCACCCCGATTCTCGCGGCAGCCCTCAGCGAGCGCTTCGCGTCACGAGGCAACGCCGACTTCGCCGACAAGATATTGTCCGCGATGCGCCACGAGTTCGGCGGCCACGTGGAGAAGCGCACATGAGCGCCGCGCGCACGCATTCGGTGTGCTCGCCCAGGGGCCGTCCGAGCCAACTGTGGAGGAAGCCGTGAGGGAACACGAGCTCGACCGGTTGTCCATAAACACGCTCAGGTTCCTGTCCGTCGATGCAGTCGAGAATGCACACTCGGGTCACCCCGGCATGCCTCTCGACGCGGCGCCGATGGCTTACGTGCTCTGGACGCGGTACCTGAAGCACAATCCGGCGGATCCCAGCTGGATCGACCGAGATCGCTTCGTTCTGTCGTCGGGGCACGCCTCCGCACTGCTCTACTCGCTCCTCCACCTGACAGGATACGAGCACATGACGCTGGACCAGCTCCGGCGCTTCCGTCAGCTCGGTAGCCTCACGCCGGGGCATCCGGAGAGCCACCTCACCCGAGGCGTCGAGGCGTCTACGGGGCCGCTCGGGCAAGGCGTGGGCAACGCGGTCGGAATGGCAATCGCGGAAGCGCACCTGGCCGCACGGTACAACCGACCGGATCACGAGATCTTCGATCACTTCACCTACGTGATAGCCAGCGACGGCGACATGATGGAGGGCGTGCAGTCGGAGGCGGCGTCCCTGGCCGGTCATCTACGGCTCGGCAAGCTCATCGTCCTATACGACTCGAACCGGGTCACGTTGTCGGGAAGCACGTCGCTGACCTTCACCGAGGACGTGGCAACTCGGTACCGCGGCTATGGCTGGCAAGTTCAGCGCGTCGAGGACGGTAACGACGTCGCGGCGATTTCACGGGCCATTCGGGCCGCACGTGAGGCCAAGGACAGGCCGTCGCTCATCGTCGTGCAGACGGTCATCGGCTACGGCGCGCCGGACAAGGCCGGCTCATTCTCGGCGCACGGTAGCCCCCTTGGTCCCGACGAGGTTAAGAAGACCAAGAAGGATCTCGACTGGCCGGAGGCACCGCCGTTCGAGGTCCCTGATCCCGCGCTGAAACACTTCCGCTCGGCGCTGGCACGCGGGTCGACCGCGCAGGAGGCGTGGAGGCAGCGCTTCGACGCGTATGCCACCAGCTTCCCAACCCTGGCGCGGGAGATCCGGCGACGGTTCACCGGAGAGCTGCCGCCAGGCTGGGATGAAGCCCTGCCGATGTTCTCCCCCGACCCAGGCGGCATGGCTACGCGCAAGGCGTCGGAGGCGGTGCTTCAGGATCTCGCGCATGCGCTGCCCGAGCTGTTCGGCGGCTCGGGCGACCTCGATCCGTCGACCTTCACATGGCTGAAGGGACAGGGGGACTTCGAGTCGCCCCTCCGGTCACACGAGGGTGTGCAGGGTACGGTCGGAGGGGAGTGGGGGTACGGCGGCCGCAACGTGCACTTCGGCATCCGCGAGCATGCCATTGGTACAGCAATCAACGGGCTCGCCTACCACGGCGGCTTCATCCCATTCGGCTCGACCTTTCTGGTGTTCTCCGACTACATGCGCCCGTCGATCCGACTGTCCGCGATCGCCCAGCTTCGATCGATCTGGGTGTTCACACACGACAGCATCGCCATCGGCGAGGACGGGCCGACTCACGAGCCCGTCGAGCAGCTTGCCAGTCTGCGCGCGATCCCTGGAATCACGGTACTGCGACCCTGTGATGCCAACGAAGCTCGCTGCGCATGGCAGGTCGCGATCGAGAATCGACGAGGACCGATCGCACTCGTGCTCACGCGACAACACGTCACTACGCTCGACCGCGGTGTCCTTGCACCAGCCGAAGGGCTGCGCCGCGGCGCGTACGTGCTCAATCAGGGCGAGGGTGCCGCTCATCCAGAGCTCATCTTGATCGCCACGGGGTCCGAGGTCTCGCTGATCGTCGCTGCCGAGTCGGTCCTGCGAGGGCGCGGGGTGAAAGTACGCCTGGTATCGATGCCTTCCTGGGAGCTATTTGCATCTTCGAGCGCCGACTATCGAGAGAGCGTGCTGCCCCCGGCAGTTAAGAAACGCTTGGCCGTCGAGGCAGGTTGTTCGATGGGATGGCGCGAGTGGGTAGGCCTCGAGGGTGACATCCTCGGCGTCGACCGCTTCGGGGCGTCGGCGCCTGGAGCGCAAGTCATGAAGGCCTACGGGCTCTCGGTCGACAACGTAGTTGCGCGAGCCATGGCGCTCGTTGGAGGTGGGCGATGAGCAGCGTGAATCCGGAACGGCAGGTCCGAGCGACGAAGCAGTTGCACGACGTCGGCCAGAGCCTCTGGCTGGACAACATCACCCGGGGAATGCTCGATGCGGGTACCCTAAAAACGTATATTCGCGACCTCTCGATCACGGGGCTCACCTCAAACCCTACCATCTTCGATCACGCGATCCGTGAGAGTGCGGCCTACGACGCCAGCATCCTCCGCGGCAGTAGAGCGGGCAAGTCCGTCGAGGATCTGTTCTTCGATATCGCGCTCGAGGATCTCAGGCGTGCCGCGGACTTGCTCCGGCCTGCGTGGGATCGGACCGGGGGGGTCGATGGCTGGGTTTCGCTGGAGGTGTCGCCCGTCGTTGCATATGACACCGTCCGCACGATCGTCGCCGCACAGAAGCTCCACGGACGCGCCGAACGTCCCAACCTGCTCATCAAGATTCCGGGCACGAAGCAGGGGCTGCCCGCGATCGAAGAGGCCATCTTCTCGGGCGTTCCGATCAATGTAACCCTGCTGTTCTCGCGCGGGCAATATTTGGCAGCCGCCGACGCCTTTGCGCGGGGGATCGAGCGTCGAGTAGCTGCCGGCCTATCCGCCGCGGTCGCGTCAGTCGCCTCGGTGTTCGTCAGTCGCTGGGACGTTGCGGTAAGCGGTAAGCTCCCGCGTGAGCTCAGCGGTCAGCTCGGTATCGCGATGGGCAAGCGCACGTACAAGGCGTACCGCGCCGTCCTCGAGTCACCTCGCTGGCAGCGCCTCTACAACGAAGGCGCGCGTCCGCAGCGGCTGCTATGGGCGAGCACCGGGACGAAGGACCCCAAGGCGTCCGACACGCTCTACGTCGAAGGGCTTGCCGCCCCCTTCACGGTCGACACGATGCCGGACTCAACGCTGGAGGCGTTCGCCGATCACGGTAGCGTGCTCGGGGTCTTGCCCGTGGACGGGGGCGACGGCGAGCATGTTCTTGCCCGCATCGCCGAAGCCGGGATCGACATCGACGCTCTTGGCGCGCAGTTGCAGGAAGAGGGTACGAAGTCGTTCGTGAAGTCCTGGGACGACTTGATGACGATCATCAGCGCGAAGAGCCAGGCTCTTC